>Ga0299915_10000090_pt1 | contig 66339 bp, 56 predicted proteins | sample RVTome_13_FD_200263 | JGI IMG/M metagenome (GOLD analysis project Ga0299915, IMG submission 200263) | Soil microbial communities from uranium-contaminated site in the Upper Colorado River Basin, Wyoming, United States - RVT92D227 (version 2) ...
CGACGAGGTCCTCGCGACCCAGGACAAGATCAAGGACGTCCTGTTCACCAGCGACGGCAGCGTCCTGGTCGCCACGCTCCTCGGCTCGTTCCGCTCGGTCGACACCGGCGCGACGTTCCAGCCGCTCGACGGCTCGCCCCAGCTCCAGTGCCTCGGTCAACGCGGCGACGGTCAGCTCGTCGGATGTGGCGCGAACTGGGAGCCGGACTTCAAGGCGGTCGTGCTGTCGCCCGACACGACGACGTGGTCGAACGTGTTTCGTTTCGTCGAGCTCGCCGGTCCGCTCGCGTGCCCCGCCGGCACCACGTCACACGACACCTGCGATCGGCTGTACCCCGCGCTGCAGCAACAGTTCGGTTCGACCGGCCCCACGGCTTGCGGCGTCGTCCCCGACGACTCCGTCAACACGACACCGCCTCCCAAGCGTGGCGGCGGTTGCTGCGATGCCGGCGACGGAGCTCCGCTCGGGGCTGGCGCGCTGGTAATCTGGCTGCTCGGTTGGGGACGCTCTCCACTTTCACAACTTTCCCGACGCCGAGCCGGGCGAAAGTTGTGAAAGTGGAAAGCGTCCCTGCCAGCCGGGATAGCGCAGCGCGATCCCGAGCTCGCGCTTCATCCGTGCATTCGAGATCCGGCGATCCGCGGTCAACATCCCGGCGACCTCCGCGGACACCGACGCAACCGGGACGCGCGGGGGAGCCGCGACCCCGAGCTGCGCCGCGACCGCGTCGGCGAGCTCGCCGATCGGTGCCGGATCGTCGTCGGCGATGTTCACGAAGCCCGTGAGCTCGCTCGTGCCGGCGGCGATGATCGACGCCACGAGATCGTCGACGTGGATCCGGCTCACGTGGCTCGTGCCGTCGCCGATCACGCGGTAGGTCCCCTCGCGGATGCGATCGACGAGGCCGCGTCCGGGGCCGTGGATGCCCGCGACGCGAAGCGCGATCCACGAGGTTCCTGCCTCGCCGAGCACGGCCTCGGCAACCGCTCGCGCGCGGCCCGATGCGGTGACCGGCTCGATCGGCCAGCTCTCGTCGACCCACGCGCCACCCCCCGGGGCGTAGACGCCTGTCGACGAGACATAGACGATCCGCCTCGCAACGCGAGCGGCCTCGATCAGCGCGCGCATCTCCGCGACCGGATCGGCGCCCGGCGGCGCGAGGCAGACCGTGACCGCACCCGGCGGGATGATCCCGGCGAGCGTCGCCGGCTCGGCGAGATCTGCACGCAGGCCCCTCACCCCGAGCTCGCCGGCGAGCCGGGCGACCGCCCCGGCGTCACGGCGTGTGATCGCGACGTCCTCGCCTCGCTCCACGAGGGCGCGCGCGAGGCGGGTTCCGGTGTAGCCGCAGCCGACGAGGACCCAGGAGGACACGCGAGGAGTTTGCGCCGGGCCGTGCACGCTGGCTACGATCATCAGTCCGTGCGTGTTGTCTGGCTGGGAGTCCTCGTCGCGTGTGCGCACCCGCCGTCGCGTGGGGTCGACGCGCCCGAAGATCTCGGCTCGCACGAGCGCCGTTACACGATCTGGCTCGGGGGTGCTCGCGTCGGAACGGCGACCGAGCTCGAGACGTGGACCCGCAGCGGCGTCGTGCTGCGCCGCGAGGAGACGATGCGGTTCTTGCGCGGCGATGCGACGATCGGACTCTCGACGACGATCGAGATCGTGGCGAGCGCCGCACTCGTCCCGTCGCGCGTCACGTGGACCGAGCGCGGCCTGCAGGAGCGCCACGCCGAGGCCATTCGCGACGCCCGCGGTGGGTGGCTTACCAGCGATGGAGCGGCGCTTCCCGATGATGCGATTCCGGCCGAGCTCGTCCCGCTCGTCACGCGCCGCGACGGACGGTTCGCCGGCCACGTGTTCCTGCCGGCCCGCGGATTCCTCGCCGGCTCGGGCCGCATCGATCCCGTTGCACGGAGCCGGCTCGTCGCCCACCTCGCGCTCGATGGCGGCGCGGTCGCCGAAGCGACGATCGACGTCGACGAAGATGGCTCGTATGCGCGCGTCGTCGACGGCGAGGGGGTGATCGCGATCCGCGCGACCGCGGCGCAGGCGAGCGTCCCGTTCGAGCCGGTCGATCTGATCGCCGCCACGTCGATCCCGATCGCGGGTACGCGCGGCAACACCCTGGTCGTCGATGGCAACGTCGCGCTTCCGCCGGTGCCCGGCCAGCTCGCGCGTCCCGACCCGGATGGCATCGCGATCGAGCTGTCGAGTCGGCTGCCCGGTCGGCTACCGGCGGTCGCGGCCACGCGGGATCGTTCGCGCGACATCACCGCGCTCGTCGCCTACGTCCAGGAGCGGATCGCACCGGACCTCGCCGTGCATCCCGGGACTCCGCGCGATGCGACGTCTGCGACGGCCGGCGACTGCACGACCTTCGCGCTCGCCTATGCCGCGCTCGCCGCGCACCGATCGATCCCGACGCGCGTGGTGACCGGGCTGCGCGTCGACGGTGATCGCCTCGTGCGCCACCGCTGGGCGGTGAGCTGGACCGGGCACGCGTGGATCGCGGTCGATGCGGCGTTCGGTGCCGCGCCGGCCGGCGGCGATCTGATCGGGCTCGCGGTCCACGATGCCGATGATGCGGGCCTCGTCGCCGGCGAAGCCGCGCTGACCCAGATCCGCAGCGCGTCGTGGCGCTAGCATCGCCGATCCCACGTCGGCGGCCTGGCAGCTGGGCGCCCGGCTCAAGGAGCTCGTGGATCCCCGACACGTGCTCGCGCCCGGTCGCTACGGCCTACATGGAGCGAGCGGCCGAAATTCGATCTCAGGGCGGCTCGCGTCGACGAGGCGCCGAGGGGCCGCTTGACACTGCAACGCATGCGATTGACTGTCGTGCACGATGAAGCTTCAGCTCGCTCAAGTCCCGCCCAAAGAGCACATCAAGGCGATCCTCGAACAGCACTTGCCCCAGTACAAGTACGCCTTTCGGGTCGGCAAGTTCATCGACTGCCAGAAGTCGTTCTTCACGGGCGCGACGATCGTTCCGAAGAAGGACGGGATCGTCATCAACTCGAACTTCCCGTCGGCCGGCGCGAGCGTGATCTTCACGTTGATCATGTTTGCGAGCGGCATCCTCATCGGGCTCCTGCTCTGGCTCCTCGTCTTCAAGGGAGGACAGAACAGGGTACGAGACGACGTTGCGCGCGTCCTCGCTCCCGCGCTCGGCGCACAGTTGCCACCCGGGCTGCAGCCGCACCAGCCGCAGCTGCAACAGCCACAGATGCAGCCACAGATGCAGCCACAGATGCAGCCGCCGCAGATGCAGCCGCCGCAGATGCAGCAGCCGCAGATGCACCAGCTGCAACAGCCACAGATGCACCAGCACCAGCAGCAGCCGCAGCAGCCGCAGCAGCAGATGCAGCAGCCGCAAGGCTTCCCGCCCGGGACCCGCGTGCTCGTCGTCGCTCAGGACGGCAATCGCTACCCGGCGACGATCGCACAGGCGGCGCAAGGCCAGTATCTCTGCACGATGCCGGATGGTCAGTCGTACTGGTTCCCGCAGCAGAGCGTCAGCGCAGCGTAGTTGGTACTTGCTCGCCTGGCGGCTAGAGCGCGGACCGGCAGGCCCACAGCGCACGATGCAGGGCGGCCTCGTCGAGGTCATCGCCGATCAGCACGAGCTCGGTGCGGCGCGGCGCCTCGCCCCATGGATCGAGGTGGCGTAGCTCGGTGCGAACGCCGGCCCGCTCGACGAAGCCCCGGCGATCCTCACCGGCGAGGTGCACGAAGCCCTTCGCGCGGATGAGCCGAGCGCCCAGCCCGTCGACCACGGCGAGCACGCGCTCGCCGACCAGCGGTGCGTCGTCGGAGAACGTGATCGCGACGAGCTGGTTCGCGTGACGATGGGTAGCGTGATCGTGATGCTGCGTGTGCGAGCGCTCGCTCCACGCGCGCAGTGGCCGCGGCTCGACCACCCATGCGGTCATCGCGCGAGCCCCGGCATCGCCTTGCGGGAAGCTCGCACGCTCGGCCGCCGGAGCGATCTCGTCGAGGATCGCGTGGCAGCGCCGGACCGCGTCGGCCGGGGCGACATCGAGCTTCGACAGCAAGATGCGATCGGCGCTCATCGCCTGCTCGCGCGCCTCCTCGCGGTTCACGATCGCCTCGCCGCCGGTCTCGGCATCGACGACGCAGATCACGCCGGCGGGCAGGATTCGATCTCGCACCGAGTCGCGGACCCGCACGAGCCCGTCGAGGATCGCGGCGGGCTCCGCGATGCCCGTGGTCTCGAGGATCACCGCGTCGGGGCTCGACCGCGTGACGATGTCGCCGATCCCGTCCCACAGGTCGTTCTTGATATCGACCTTGCAGCACACGCAACCGCCGGCGAGCTCGAGCACGTCGCCGCCGCGCCCGATGATCAGCTGCGTGTCGATCGAGATCCGGCCGAGCTCGTTCACGAGCACCGCGATCTTCTTGCCGTGCTGTGCGGCCAGCATGCGATTGAGCGCGCTGGTCTTGCCGGCGCCCAGCCAGCCGGTGAGGATCGTGAACGGGACGCGCACCATCAGCGACGGAACAGTACACGCTCGACGACGTTCGCGAGCACCTCGCGCACGAACGGTCGAACCACGAACGCCTCGGGGCCGCCGTCGGCGCCGACGTCGTAGATGTCGATGTACGAGGACGTCATCATCACGACGGGGATCGCCGCGGTGGTCTCGTCGGTCTTGATCCGACGACAGACCTCGGCGCCATCGATCTTCGGGAGGTCGCTGTCGAGCAGGATCACGTCGGGCGGCTCGTGCTTGACCCGCGCGAGCGCGCTCGCACCATCGCGTGCGATCTGGACGATGTGTCCACGCCCCGAAAGCACCTTCACGATGAGCCGGACCACGTCCGGCTCGTCGTCGATCACGAGGACACGTGCCATCTACTCGTCGATCACGGACCGCAGGCAGGTCCGTGCGACCGGCGCTTCCCAGTCACGCTTGTTGACGAAGTAGGCGCGGATGTTTCCCCGGCGATCGATCAGGGCGCTCTCCGGAACTGCCTTGATCCCCCAGCTCTGGGTGATCGGGCCGAGGTTGTCGTCGCCCTGCGGCGGGTCGAGGAATGCCTTGAACGGGATGCCCTCCGGAAGGGCCTGCTGGAAGCTCGCGCGCATGGCCGACATCGGGATATCGCCGTTCTCGTCGCGTCCCGGCTGGCCTGCGTTCGGTGCGAGCGCCTCCATGACCGCCACGAGGACGTCGGGCCACTTCTTGTCGGAGACGAGCGTGATGACGACGAAGTCGTCGCTGGAGAGCTCGCTGGCCATCCCGGCGAGTGACGGTTTCTCGGTCTTGCAGACCCCACACCACGAGGCCCAGAAGTTGAGGAGCACCACCTTGCCGCGGAAGTCCGACAGCTTGACTTGCTTGCCGGTGATGTCGACCGCGGTGAAGTCGGGGGCCAGGACAGGTAAGGAACAGGGCTGGCCGCCGGGGCACAGCAGCGGGCTGGCGTGGTTGGGGGCTCCGTCGAGGTCGTTGTAGCCACCGAGCCCGCGGCACGCCGACATGGACTCGCGGGCGGCGGCGGTCGGGACCATCCACAGGAACAACGCGAGGACGCCTACACCGAGGAGCGCTACCACGCCGCCGACCGCCATCACGACGGGGTCGATCACGATGCCGCGTGCGGGCTGCTTCGCCGGCAAGGCTGTCGCGACCGGTAGGTCTTTGGGCTTCGCGTCGGCCATGGGTGACAAGATAACCGATCTCCCGCGACCGGAAATCCCATGTCCAGCGGATCATCGGCTTTCTCGTCGAGGTGAGGCCGCTACGCCGGCGCTCCCTCGGCGATCTTCCGCTATGCTTGCGTAATGTCGGTGCGCGGCGCGCTCAGCACCATGCCTGCCGAGGACGTCCTCGAATGGGTCGCCGGGCGAAGGCTGTCTGCGCCGATCACGTTCGAGCGCCGCGGGGTGGTCCGCAGCCTGGTCGTCGATGACGGGGCGATCGTGTGGGCGAGCTCGAATCGCCGTGAGGAGCAGCTCGGCGTGATCCTCGTCCGGTCGGGGCTGGTCGCCGAGCGGGCGCTCGCGGATTCGCTCGAGGCCAGGGCCGAGACCGGCGTACCGCTCGGCAAGGTCTTGCTGATGTCGGGCCTCATCACCGAGATCGATCTCATCGAGATCCTCGCGACGAAGATCCGCGAGACCGTCACCGACATCGTCACGTGGACCGAGGGCACGTTCGACGTAGTCCCGCGGTCGCAAGCACCCGCGACCGGCGTCAACGCCGGGCTGCCGATCGACATCTGCCTCACCGTGGCCCGGCGCCGCTCCGCGCGCATGACCAACATCATGGACGTGCTCGGCGCCGACGACTGCACGTTCTACGTGCCACCCGATGCGAAGCCGCCTCCGTCGGAGGACGGTCAGGTGATCGACAGCGCGCGGCTGTGGGCCCTGGCCGGAGACCGCCACACCGCCGCGGATATCGCCGCCACGTTCGCCGGCGAGCGCTACGCGACGTTCGACGGGCTCGCGCGGATGGCGAGCGTCGGCCGGCTCGTGATCGATCGCCGTCACCGCGAGCGCACGAACTCCGCGGTCGAGCTCGCTGCGGGTGCGCGCGGCCGGCTGCGCGCGGGCGATCGCGCCGGAGCCCTCGCGATGGCGATGCAGGCGCTGCATCAGGATCCGAGCGATGCCGAGGTGCGCAAGAGTTTCTCGCAGATCGAGCGGGCTCGCGTCGCCGAGGTCGCGAAGCAGCTGCTCTCGCGACATCGCGTGCCGCGGCGAGTACGCGAGGTGTCCCAGCTACCATCCGACCACGGGTTGAACCCGGTCGAGATCGAGCTCGCCGGGCGCGTCGACGGCCGGTGGGACCTGTTGTCACTCGTGCGCTCGGCGAGCGTGCGCGAGGCGGAGGCGCTGCTCGCATTCGCACACCTCGCTGAAGTCGGCGTCGTCGAGCTTGGATGACACAGTCTCGTGAGGCCCTCCGGCCGAGCGAACGAGAATCCGGATAACAGCATGGAAGCCGCCCTCCCGACCGCCATCGATCGAGCCCGCCTGCTGCCCCGCAGCGGCATCGGGGTCGACGGCGCGTGGCTCGTGATCGCGCCGCCGGGAAATCCGATCATCCGGCTCGACGCACGCCTGCTCGATCGCGTCGAGCTGATCGGCCGCTCGCCGACCGCGCCGCTCGTGTGGTCGGGCGTCGCGACCGCCGGTGTCGCGGCTGCCGCGCTGTCGATCGTCCCCGGTGGCGTGTTCGCGTGCGCGGGGCTCGCGTACCTGGCGCACGAACGCTTCAGCGAGGCCAGGCGGCGCGCACGCAGCCGCGACCTCCTCCTCGCCCTCGGTGATCTCGAGGTCGCGTTGCACGTTGCCGACGGCCCCGAGGCGGCCAAGGGCATCTCGGAGCAGCTCGCGCCGTACACGCGTGACGCGCCGATCACGCGCCCCGAGGTCTTCGAGGACGCGAAGCGGCGGATGCGCGCCCAGGCCGAGGGCCGAGGGGAAGCGTCGGCCCGGCGCGAGCTCGAGCACGCGTTGCTCGTCGGTGCGGACGTCTGTTACTTGCGAGGTGACTACCTGCAGGTCGGTCAGGTCGCGTTCCGGATCGCCGAGGTTCGCGAGTACGCGCTGCGTGGAGCGAACCTGCCGCTCACGGGCGGCCGCTTGCTCCAGGCCGCGATGGGCCTGCTCGTCGTCGCCGCAGAGGAGCGGGCCGCGCAAGGCGAGGACGTCACCCTGCTGTCGAAGCGCATCGCCGACTACGAGGCATGGTCCGGTCACACCGCTGGGCGCTGACCCCGTTGCGACCGAGCGTCGGTCATCGCGAACACCTCGCTCCCCGACGCTGACGCCTGTTACAACTCCCAGCGTCATGGGCTCGCCACCAGATCCACTTCCATCCGCCGGCATGTCGGTGCCCGACCTGCGACGCAAGCGACCGATCTGGCTGCTGATCGCCATCGCCGGCGCGGTCGTCGTGGCGGCGATCGTCGCGGTCGTGGTCGTCGGCACCGGCTCGGTCGCGGATCCGGGCAAGCAAGCGTGCGATCACGTCGAGCAGCAAGCGGAGATGGGCGCGGCACGCTGGGACAGCTACATCGACAGCCTCGTCGACACGGTCGAGAGCCGGATGGTCAACGTGGCCGACAACAACGAGCCGATCCGGATCCGTGGCACGACGCGCGACGACCGCTGCCGCGAGACGCTCCGCAAGCTGAGGAAGGCGATGCAACCGAATGGCTACACGCGCCTCGCGAGCTGCATCGCCGACGCGAGCACGACGCGGCAGGCTTCGCTGTGCCTCGCCCTGGTTCGGTGAGCTGACGACGCGGGGCCCGGCGGCCTCGACCGAGCGCCGAGGTCCGAGAGAACGCGCAGGCGGGTCGGGCCTCGCCGACCCAGCTCGTCCGAGGTCCAATACGCGTGCTGACGCCGCGTCGGCCCGCCTCGCCTATGACCCAGCTCCGAGTCCGAACACGCGCGCTGACGCCGCGTCGGCCCGCCTCGCCTATGACCCAGCTCCGAGGTCCGAGAGAACGCGAACACGCGCGCTGGCGCCGCGGGTCGGGGCACGCCTCGCTCGTCCGTCAACCACCGTATCGAGACTGGGACGCCCTGCCATCTCCACGACCGGCGTGCCCTCGCACACCCGGCCGTGCAATTCATCTCGCTCGCGACCCCGCCCGCGTCGCTGCGCTGCGCGTTGGCGTCGACTCGACGGTGAGCTGCAAAGGCGATCACCGCTCGCAGCTATCGGCGAAATCAAGCGTGGGGCGACGGGCAGCCTCGGCGTGGCGATCGACGGATCGAAGATCAGGCGGGTCGGGCCTCGCCTACGACCCAGCTCCGAGGTCCGAGAGAACGCGAACACGCGCGCTGGCGCCGCGGGTCGGGGCCCGCCTCGCTCGTCTGTCAACCACCGTATCGAGACTGCGACGCCGTGCCATCTCCAGACCGGCGTGCCCTCGCACACCCGGTCGTGCAATTCATCTCGCTCGCGACCCCGCCCCGTCGCTGCGCTGCGCGTTGGCGCCGACTCCGGGCCACGGTGAGTCTCGTCCGGAAGTCAGCTCGTATTCGTTAGGAACACGGACCGTCGTCACGCGGAGCAAGCGTTCTGCAGCGAGCTCATGGGACGGCACGCATGAGCGCCGCAGCGAGCCGGCATCGCGAAGTGCGCTATGCCGGCACGGTCATCAGGCGCAGCTCGAACGCGCAGCCCTGCCCCGACTCCGATGCCGCATCCACCGACGCACCCCACGGCGTGACGATCTCGCGCGCGAGGTCGCCGAGCTCGACGACTCGCTCGCTGCCGCTGCCGTTGTCGACGATCGTGACGAGCGCCCACGCGCCGTCGATCGAGGTCCGGACGCTGAGCGCGCTGCCCGGCAGCTCACACGCCGAGCGAGCGCATGCGGCGATGAGCTGCGTGACGAGCAGGGCGAGCATCCCCGGCGAGCCGCGCACGAGCGGCGTGTTCGCGAGATCGACCAGGAGCTCGGTGCCGCCGGTGATGTGATGACCGGCGAGCCGGAGCCCGAGGTCGACCGCGGTCGCGAGATCGAACCATCCCGGTGGTTCGTCGTCGAGCGCGCGATCGAGCTCGTCGAGCCGGCGAGCGAGCGTGGTGGCCTCGAGGTAGGTCGCGGCGAGATCTTGACGCAGCGCCTGTAGCGACCGCCATGGATACGGCGTCGGTCCCGTCGAGGTCGCGACGTGACGCTCGAGGTGATCGACGACGAGCCCGAGCCGATCGCGCAACGCCCGCACCGGCTCGGCGAGCTGGCGCGCGACCTCGATCGCGACTTCGCCGGCGACCTTGTTCACAGGCTCCCCGTCAGCAGGAACCACGCCTCGCCGATGCCGTCCTTCGTGAGGCCGTGCGAGTAGCCGATCTCGAAGGTGCCGGGGATGAAGTAGCCGAAGAACGCGTCGATCCGCAGCGCGCCACCGACGGCGGCCCGGAAGTTGCGGTCGAAGTCGAACGTGGTGTCGAACGCGGTCGCCACATCGGTGAGCGCGGCGAAGTGGATCCGCCGGAAGTAGATCGGCAGCGTCGAGATGCCGTGCTCGATGCGCAGCAGCTCCTGGCGGTACTCGAGGTTCAGCAGATGAAACTGGTTGCCGAACACCGTGCGTGCGGGATAGCCGCGCAGGTAGCCGGTGATACCCGCGCGCGTGCTCTCGATGATCGAGCGCACCACATCCTGCGGCGGCACTCCGCCGAGCCCGAAGCCGCCGGGCCGTACGAGATCACCCGCGCGGAACGAACCGGCGAGCCGGGCGGAGATCACCGGGGTCACGCCCCACAGCCGGCGATAGGTGTTCGTCGAGTAGCTGAGCGTGATGTTCGAGTACGTCGCGCCGAGCGCCGGATGATCGAAGCGCAGCCCGATCGACGCATCGATGCCCCACTGCGGTCCGATCCCGTACGTCACGCCGCGCACGCTCGAATAGCCGACACGTGCACCGACGCCGGCCTGCACGTAGTCGGTGAGCGGCCGCACCGGCACGCGCATCGTCGGATCGGGCTCCTCGGGCAAGATCATCGGCTCGCCGACGAGCCGGAACCAGTCGACGTCGTAGTCGAACGAGAGCGACCAGCTCGACGACGGCCGGGCCTCGAACGGGATGCTCGTCGAGACCGTCGCGCTCCAGTCCTCCTGCTTGTACGACGCCGGCACGCCATCGACGCGGAATCCGCCTCGCTCGGAGAGCGTGCGCGCGGCCGCGAACCGCAGGCTCTGACGGAGCCCGCCGTAGCCGTACACCGCTCCGAAGTTGAGGTCGCCGGTCGCGAGGTTCCCGCCGAGCGCGAGCTGGTAGGAGTGCAAGCCGAACGCATCGCTGCCGCCGGTCTGCAGCGTCACGCTCGGGGCGTCCTCGGTGACCGCGAGCTGCGCCTGCCACGACTGCGGCGCGAGGGTCTCGAGCGGCCGGTACCGGCGCGGCGCGGACACCTTCGCTTCATCGTTGCGGATCGCCTTCGCGGGTGGCTTGTCGTCGACGTAGTCGCGCGCCGGTAGCCAGCGCGCGCGATCGATCATCACCTCGTAGAGGTCCTCGCCTCCCTTGGGGACCGCGTTCTCGAACGCCACGCGCGTACCATCGGGCGAGACCGCCGGCCGGAATGCGCCGCCCAGCACGTTCGTCACCTGCCACAGCGAGCGATCGACGGTGTCGTACGCGTAGATGTTCGCGATGCTCGTGCGGTCGCTGTCGAAGTACAGGTAGCGGCTGTCGCTCGACCACGCCGGCGACATGTCGATCGCACGGTCGTTCGTCACTTCCTCGACCTTGCCCGATGCGAGCTCGACCACGAGGATGTCGCGCTTGCCACCGGCGCGCCATGCGGAGAACGCGATGTGCTTGCCGTCGGGGCTCCACGCCGTCTGGTACACCTGATCGTGACGGCCGCCGCCGCGCCACACGACCGAGGCCGGCGCGTCGGGCGTGGCGTCCATCACCGCGAGCACGCTCTGCGAGTGTTCGTTCATCGAGTAGGCGATGCGCCGCCCATCGGGCGACAGCGACGGATCCCGCGCCCGGCGTCCCTTCGTGAGCCGCACCTGTTGCCGGGTCCGCGCGTCCCACCGGACCAGATCCTGGAACGCGTACTCGCGGCGAAACAGCCGGCCTTGCTCGAACACGAACGAGCCGTCGGGCAAGAGGTCGAACGGGCCCATGCCATCGAGCGAGACGATGTTGCGTGCGCTCTGCTCGTCGCCGCCGACCGGGATCGCGCGGACGCTCTGCTCGTTGTAGCCGTCGAACTGCTGCCACACGAGCTCCTTGCCATCCGCCGAGTACTGCGGGTTGACGTTGTTCTCCGCCGTCGAGGTGAGCGGGCGCCCGTCGATGAGCCCGCGGCGCTCCGCGGCCATCTCCTGCATGCCGTAGCGATCGCGGATGTAGCCCTTCCAGTCGTCGTAGAGCTCGGTGAACGGGCGCCCCGTGACCTTCGCGATCTGACGGTTGATCGCGAACGGCGTCGGGTGCGAGCCCGAGGTGTGCGACATCGCGCGCAGGGTGTCGTCCCCGAACCGGTCGAAGACATAGCGCAGGAAATGCGAGCCGTAGACGTAGACGGCGTTGCCGCGGGGAAACTGGCGCGGCGCACCGCTGACTTCGTCGAGCCGGAGATCCTTGTCGGCGTGCCGGGCGATCCGGATGAACTGATCGAACCGGGTGCCACGGTTGCGCCCACCCGACGAACGCTTCGACTCCTCGTAGACCGCGACGCCTTCGATGATCCAGCGCGGCATGATCTGGTTCGGCGCCCACGTCTTGCCGAAGATCCGGTTGTAGATGTTCGGCAGCCCCTCCATCGTGTCGAGGTGGAGGATGTGCGTGTACTCGTGGGCGACGAGCCCGTAGAGCCAGTCATCGTGATCGTCGAGCTCGGAGAAACTCCCGGGCGCCGTCGCGAACAGCTGGATCGCGTTGCGCGGCAACACGCCTGCGAACCCGTTCGCGCTGTCGGTGTCGTCGACGATGACGATGATGGTCTTCCCCGACGGCTTGTGATCGAGCGCCGGGACGAGCGTCCGGTGCGCGTGCTCGGCGACCACCGCGATCCGCCGCGCGACGTCCTCGAGCGGCGCGTAGTAGTGAACGATGAAGTGATCGCTCTCGATCGTGAAGTGCTCGCGCGTCGGATCACCGGCGTGTCCCGCTCGCGACCCGAGGCCGAAATACAGGGCCACCACGAGCACCAGCCACCACGCGGCCGACCGGGTCCCCGCAAGACAGCCCCTCGCCGCAGGGTGATTTCGATCCTGCTGGGGACCGCCATCGATCGCCGACGCTCGGGTCAAGCCCTCCCCTTGCGCTGGGGCGCCAGCCCGAACACGTACTCGCTCACCATCGCGCGGACCTCGGCGGCCGTCGCGAGCTTCTCGATTCGTTTCACGAGCGCCTCGGTCTCACCGATCGTCATGTTGCGGATCGACGCCTTGACCTCGGGGACCGAGACCGCGCTCATCGAGAGCTCGCGAATGCCGAGGCCGAGCAAGACCGGCGCGATCATCGGCTCGCCTGCCATCTCGCCGCAGATCGTGAGTGGGATGTTCGCGGCCTTCGCCGCCGCAGCGACGCCGCCGATCAGCCGCAGCAGCGCCGGGTGGAGGGGCTCGTAGAGGTACGAGACGAACTCGTTCACGCGATCGACTGCCATCGTGTACTGGATCAGGTCGTTCGTCCCGATCGAGAAGAAGTCGCACTCCTGCGCGAGCAGATCCGCGGTCAGCGCGGCCGAGGGCATCTCGATCATGATGCCGAGCTTGACCTCGGGGTCGAACGCGATGCCTTCCGCCGCGAGCTCTCCCTTCACCTCGTCGACGATGGTCTTCGCGGCGCGCAGCTCGGAGACCCCGGAGATCATCGGGAACATGATCTTGAGCGGCCCGTGCGCCGACGCACGCAGCAGCCCGCGAAGCTGCACCTTGAACAGCGGGCGACCGAGATCGGTGAGGCACAGCCGGATCGATCGCAGCCCGAGCGCCGGGTTGGCTTCCTCGAACGCCGCGGCCTCGAGGAACGGCGCGAGCTTGTCCGCGCCCAGATCGAAGGTCCGGATCGTCGCGGGCAAGCCGGCGAGCCGATCGATGAGCGCGACCGCGGTCGTGTAGTGCCGGTCCTCGTCGGGGAGCTCGACGTGCCCCATGAACAGATACTCGGTACGGAACAGCCCGACGCCCATCGCGCCGTAGTCGAGCGCGTCGTCGAGCTCGTCGGGCCCGTCGATGTTCGCGTAGAGCTGGATGTCGGTGTCGTCTCGCGTACGCGCGGGCAGATCGCGCATCGAGTGCAACACCGAGCTCGCCGCGACCTGCCGCCGCTGCTCCTCGCGAAACTCCCCCACCGTCGCCGCGGTCGGATTGACGATCACGATGCCGGCCGCGCCGTCGATCAGGATCAGGTCATCGGTCTCGACGATCTCGGTGATGTTCTCGAGCCCGACGACCGCAGGGATCTCGTGTGCGCGCGCGATGATCGCGGTGTGCGAGGTCTTGCCGCCGGCGTCGGTGATGAGGCCGGAGACCGCGGCCTTGTGGAGCTGCGCGGTGTCGGCGGGCGACAGATCGTAGGCGACGACGATCGCGTCGGGCGGTGGTGAGAGCGGCCCGGTATCGCGGCCGAGCAGATTTCGCAGCACGCGCTCGAACACGAACTCGACGTCGCTGCGCCGCTCGCGCATGTACTCGTCCTCGATCTGATCGAAGACCCCGGCGATATCGTCGACCGCACGCCTCGCCCCCCACTCGGCGTTGATCAGCTCGTCGCGGATGTAGCCGACCGCCGCGCCGACCAGGTGCTCGTCGTGGAGCATCATCTGGTGCGCCGTGATGATGTGGTAGTCGCTCTCGTTCTCCGACGCGAGCTTCTCCTTGATCTTCGCGAGCTGCTTGTCCGAGGCCGCGATCGCCTTGTAGAGCCGCGCGACCTCGGTATCGACGTCGTCGGCCTCGATGTGATGGCGCGGTGCCTTGAGCGTGTCGCGCCCGATCAGATATGCGCGGCCGAACGAGATCCCGGCGGAGACGCCGAGCCCTTGCCGCCGGATCTCTGGACGGGTCTCGGTCATGGCTATTTGCCCTCGCCGAACTTGTCGTCGATCAGCGCGACGATGGCAGCGACCGCCTCCGCGGCGCGATCACCCTTCGCGCGCACGGTGACCAGCGTGCCCTTGCTCGCGACCAGCATCAGGACACCCATGATGCTCTTGCCGTTGACCTCGTGCCCGTCCTTCGCGACGGTGATCTCGCACGCAAACTTCGACGCGGTCTGGACGAGCTTGGTCGCGGCACGCGCGTGGAGCCCCAGCTCGTTCTGGATCATCACCGTCTTCTCCGCTCGGTCCTCGGCACCCATCACACCCCCCGTTCGACATCGCGATGGCGGACCAAGATGTCCCAATCGCCACCGAGCCGCCGTCGCAGCTCCTCGACGATCGTGACCGAGCGATGCCGGCCTCCGGTGCAGCCGACGCAGATCGTGACGTAGAGCTTGCCCTCCTTCTGGAAGTGCGGAAGCGTGAACCGCAACAGGCCCTCGACCTGGCGCACGAGCTCGAGGCCATCGGATCCGAGCACGAACCTCGCGACCTCCGGGTCCCGCCCGTCGAGGTGCGTCAGGCTCGGTTCGAAGTACGGGTTCTGGAGGAACCGGACGTCGAACACCAGGTTGAACTCGAGCGGCAGGCCGTGCTTGAACCCAAACGACACCAGCGTGACGGCGAGCTTCCCGGTGCCGCCATAGCGGTCCTGGATGATCGCCTTGAGCTGGTGCATGTTGAGGTTCGACGTGTCGACGACCGCGGCACCGTGCCGCAGCTCGGCCATGACCTCGCGATCGCGGCGCACGCCCTCGGAGAGATCGTCGCCCGACAGCGGATGCCGTCGTCGCGTCTCGCTGAACCGGCGCAGCAAGACCTCGTCGCTCGCGTCGAGGAACATCACCTCGAGGCGATGACCCGCGCCGCGGAGCTTGCCGAGGGCGCCTTGCCAGGCCCCGAGGTTCTGGCGCTGTCGCGAGTCGATCGCGATCGCGAGCTTGTCACGATCCCCCTCATGGGCGAGGTGGTCGACCATCTGCGCGACGAGCGGCACCGGGATGTTGTCGACGCAGAAGAACTCGATGTCCTCGAGCGCGCGGAGCGCCGTGCTCTTGCCGGCTCCCGACAGCCCGGTGACGATCACGATCTGCATCGCTACTCCACCGCCGTGTCGATCGCCGTGGCGATCGCCGGCTTGGGTTCGGACTCCTGCATCGCGCGTTGCAGCTGATCGCGGAACGCTCGCGCCGAATGCGTGCCCTGGAGCTTCAGGAGCTGGTTCCGCGCGGCGACCTCGATCAGCGTCGCGAGGTTGCGGCCCGGACGCACCGGCAGGCGCATCGCCGACACCGGGACCCCGAGCATCTCCTCGTTCCGATCGTCGAACCCGAGCCGGTCGTACTCCTCGCCCTCGGCCCACTCGCGGAGCTCGATCAGGAGCTCGATCTTCTTCGCATCACGTACCGCCGCGATGCCGAACAGGTCCTTGACGTTGATGATGCCGATCCCGCGGATCTCCATGTGGTGCGCCAGCACGCCCGAGCTCCGCCCGATGACGTCCCTGCCCTGCCGGCGGATCGTGATGACGTCGTCGGCGACGAGCCGGTGCCCTCGCATCACGAGGTCGAGCGCGGTCTCGCTCTTGCCGATGCCGCTCTTGCCGATCACCAGCACGCCGATCCCGATCACGTCGATCAGCACGCCGTGCACTTCGGTCGATGGCGCCAGCCGATCGTTCATCCACGCGGTCACGATCGCGATGAACTCGGCGGTGACCAGCGTCGAGACCAGGAGCGGCACGCCACGCCTGTCACATGCCGTGATGAGCTCGCCCGGCGGCGACAGTCCGCGGCAGACGACGACACACGCCGGATCACTGGCGAGCATCGTCGTGATCCCCAGCTCGCGCCCCGATTCGTGATCGGCGAGGTACTCGATCTCGGTCCCGCCGAGCACGAGCACGCGTCCGTCGTGCAGCTGTTCCGGCCATCCCGTGAGCGCGAGGCCCGGCTTCTGGATTCGCGGCGCGGTCACCGTTCGCGTGAGCCCCGTCCCTCCGGCCACCGCCGTCACTCCCAGCTCGACGCGCTCCAGCAGCTCGCGTACCGAGATCGGAACCGTGCTCGGGCTCGACATTCAGTACTTGGCGTCCTCATCGGCTACCACGTGGTACATCGACTCCGCGTCGCTCGCTGCGAGCAGCCTGCGGCGGAACTCTGGATCCTTGAACACGCGGCTGATCCGGGCAAGCGCCTTGAGGTGCGCCCCCGTCGAGGACTCCGGTGCGACGAGCACGAAGAACAGATACGTCGGCTGGCCGTCCATCGAGTCGAACTCGACTCCCGTCGGTGCGCGCCCGAGACACGCCACGATCTCGCCCACGGCGCTGAGCTTGCCGTGCGGGATCGCGACCCCCTCGCCGATCGCGGTCGACGCGAGCTGCTCGCGTTCGATCAGCACCTTCGACAAGGTGGTGCGATCGATGCGCGAATGGTGCGCGGCCATGTAGGCCGCGAGCTCCTCGAGGATGCCGCGCTTATCGGTCGCCTTGAGCGCGGGAACGACCATGTCGCGCTTGATGAGGTCGACGATCTTCATCAGCCGCCAATCAAGCTACCACTTTCGGCTCGTGTCGTCCTTCGGACGGACGTTCAGGAAGCCGTGTCGGTCGGTGTTTCGATCAGGCCGTAGGCGCCGTCTTCGCGCTTGTAAACGACGGCCACCCGCCCATCCGTATCGTGACGGAACACGAGCAACGGCTCGTGGAGCAGGTTGAGCTGCACGATCGCGTCCGCGACCGACATCGGCTGCGCGTGGAACCTTTCGGTGCGCACGACCTGAAACTCGGGATGCGGCCCGGCGTCACCGTGATGCTCTTGCACCACCGAGGTGGTCCCGTTCCCGTCGATGCCCTGGAAGGCCTCCGAGACGATCGAGTGGGACCATGGCAGGGCGTGCACGTTGTGCGGCCGCGCCTTCATGCCCTCGAGCTTGCCCTTGTACTTGCGGACCTGGCGCTCGATCTTGGCGATGCACAGGTCGATCGAGCTGTACATGTTCTCCGTGATCTCGTGACCAGCGACGGAGAGCCCGTTGTGGAGCTGAAAGGTGACGTCGATGCGGTGGTTGTGGCGCTCGGTACTTAGGACGACGTGACAAGAAATCGGATCTGGCAGGTACTTCCTCACCCGTTCCATTCGCTCTTTTGCATACGACTTGAGTGCTTCGGTCGGTTCCATGTGACGGAACGTCACCGCGAATTGCATCGAGTCCCTCCGTGATGGTTCGGATCGATCCTACGCCTGTTCACACCGGATGATCACGCGATCCTCGACGGTGTTTTCTCGCAGCGGCCGAAGTCTACACGATCGTGCACGTCACCGGACCTTCGGCGGCGCGATCGTCAGGGTCTCGAGGTTCTCGGCCAGCATCACCGCCACGACGCGAGCCGCCTCGATCGCCTGGGGCTCGACGGTGTTGCGCTCGCCGAGGACGTCGAGGATCGCCACGCAGTCGACGGCCGCCTTGCGCGCCCGGCGGTACAGCTTGCGGCGCTCGTGCATCTCTGCAGTCGCCAGCCCCTGCGCGATCATCACCGGGATCACGGTCGAGGTCTTGTCGAGCTGGTCTCGCAGGAAGTACCGCTCGGCCTCGGCGAGCTCGACGACCTTGTACAGCAGCGCCGCGAGCTCGAGCGCGAGCTGGTAGGCCTCGGTCCGCGCTTGCGGTGTCGGTCGGTAGGGATGTTCGGTCTCCCCCACCGGCGCGATGGCTGTCGGCTCGATGGGCACTTGCAGTCCGGTCGAATTCGTTGGCGACGTGGCGTCGCCCTTGCGCCGAAACGTGATGAACGACTTCGGGTCGCGCCCCATCACCAGTCGTACCACCGTGGGGACCGTATCGCTCCCTGTGGCATCCCCACCGATACCCGTGGAGGCTCAGCTCTGGAGCAGTCGCGCGCTCAGAAGACTTGCTTGCGCTTGCTCGAGCTGAGGATGCCGAGCTGCTCGCGATACTTCGCGACCGTGCGGCGGGCGATATCGATCCCGCCCTTCTTCAAGAGCTCGACGATCTTCTGATCGGAGTGCGGCCGCTTCACATCCTCGGCGGTCACCAGCTCCTTGATCTTCGACTTGACGGCCTGCGAGGCGAGATCCTCGCCGTTCGTGCGCGAGATGCCGCTGTTGAAGAAGAACTTGAGCTCGAAGATGCCCTGCGGCGTGTGGACGTACTTCGACGTGGTGACGCGCGAGACGGTGGACTCGTGCATCCCGATGTCTTCGGCGACATCGCGCAAGATGAGCGGCTTGAGGTGCGCGATGCCCTTGTCGAAGAACTCGCGCTGGAACTTCAAGATCGACTCGGCCACCTTGATGATGGTGCGCTGGCGCTGCTGGATGCTGCGGATCAGCCACTGTGCCGAGCGGAGCTTGTCCTGGACGTAGTCCTTGCTCGCCGCCGAGTTGCCCATCGCGTTCTTGTAGAAGCCGCTGATCTTGAGCTTCGGGAGCCCGTCGTCGTTCGGCACGACGAAGTACTTGTCGCCGACCTTGTGGATGTAGACGTCGGGCGTGACGTAGTGCGGATCGTCCGACGAGTACTGCCGGCCGGGCCGTGGATCGAAGTCCATGATGACCTTGGCAGCCTCGTAGATCTCCTCGAGCGGCTGCTTCAGGTCACGCGCGATCGCCTGGTAGTTCTTCTTCTCGAGATTGCCGAGGTGGCTCTTGATCATCTTCACGCACAGGTCGTCGTCCTGACCTGCCGCGATGCACTGGATGAGCATGCACTCGGCGAGCGAGCGCGCTCCGACGCCGATCGGATCGAAGCTCTGGATCTTCTCGAGCACCTGCTCGCACAGCACGGGGTCCGCACCGAGGTCGCCGGCGAGCTCTTCGAGCGGGGGATCCTTGAAGTAGCCATCCGCGTCGATGTTGCCGAGGATCTCGAGCCCGATCTCGAGCTGCGCCTGCGGCAGGTTCGTCATCTTGAGCTGCCACGCGAGGTGGTCGTGCAGGCTCGCAGGCTTGGTGAGCGTCGCCTCGAGCGACGGCATCTCCTCGCCATCGCCGCGGAACGCCGGCATCGGCGGCCCCATCGAGTAGTTATCGAGGTAGTTCTCCCAATCGATCTCGTTGACCGCGCTGGCATCGCCCTTGATCTCGGTCTGGGCGACACCATCGACGACCGACCCCTCCATCGGGGTCTCCGTCGAACCGGCGCCTTCGAGCTGGTGGAGCGCCTGCTCGTCACCGCCCATCTCGTCCTTCTCGCGGCTCCGCTCGTTCTCGAGATCCATCTCGTCGTCGAGGATGGGGTTCTCGAGCATCTCGTCGTGCACGAGCTCAGCCAACTCCATGCGGGACAGCTGCAGGAGTCGGATCGCCTGTTGCAACTGCGGTGTCATCACCAGCTGTTGCGACAGCTTCAGTTCCTGGCGCATTTCCATGGCCATCGGAAACTCCTTATGTCTTTCGCTGGGTTAACATTGCCAGACCTTTGAATGTCGGCAGGTCTCGCGTCTGGTACGACGCTTGAAAAGAAGGTACGCGCAAAGCATGAACCTGTAAAGGGTTCGTGGCCCGGCTCTTGCTTTAGCCTAACGATGTCCTGGTACTGCGGGCATTACGCCCCGTCCAGATGGCGTGACAACTCGGGACTTTCCGATGATCTGGCGCTCCGAGATCGGTAGGCTCGCCCCGTGCCATCCATGGTGCGCGCGTTGGTCGTCGCCGTCATCGTCCTGCTGAGCGCGCAGCCCGCCCATGCCAGACGCGGCGGCGGGGTCATCATCATCGTCTCGGGCGATGAGATCGAGCACGTCCGCGACCTGCCCGCGGAGCTGGCCGCCGAGGTCGGCGCGGCCTCGATCGGATACCACTACCAGCGCTTCGGGCTGTTCTGGCTCGACCTCTGGCGCTGGGATGGCGAGTTCGTGATCTACGACGGTGCCGGGTTCTCGCCGATCTCGGCCGAGCAACTCGAGCTGCTCGGCGGCGGCAGCGTGCCGTGGCGGTATCACCTCCCGCCGGGTCTGCTCATCGTCATCGGGCTGATCGAGCTCGCGATCGTGACCAAGACCCGACGCAGAGTCAGAGTCATCATCGCGATCGGCGCGGCGCTGCTCGTCACCGCGCTGGTGTTCTACCTCGAGGGCCTCGAGATCGAGTTCCTCGTGCCGGGGCTACTCGGGCTCCATCACATCATCGGCTCGCTGATCCTCATGAACCGACCGCAACCGGTGGACGAGGAGCCGGCGCACGACGAGCCGGAGGAGTCCACGCACGAACCGATGGAGCCGGAGGGGCGGCCCGTCGCGTACCGTCCTTCACCGCCGAACGTCGAGACCGATCCGTTCCGCGCACCACCGCAGCCGCCGCCGATCGTGATCGCGCGCAAGCCGACGCACAGCGATACCCCCCTCGCGCACGACGAGAACGCGGAACCACCGAAGTTGCTCCGCTAGGAGCGCGACTGTCACTCGCTCGGCGGCGCCGGTTCAGGCGGTTCGACGAGCTCCGCGGGCGCCGGCTGGATCGCGGTGGCCATCGCGCGACGGCCGCTGACGATCACCTCCTCGCGTCCGTCGTCGGTCACGTGGCGGACGAGGCGGTAGGTCGTATTGCCCTCGGCACGTGCGACTTCGGGGGCGGCGATGAGGAGCTGGAGGTCGAGGTTCTTGCAGAGATCGAAGAGGACACCGAGGTTGTCGCGAGAGAGTCGATTGGCCTCGTCGAGGAACAGGAACCGCAACGAGCCGCCGGTGCGGCGGCCGCGGAGCAGGTTCGCGTCGCGCTCCCATTCGGTGAGCACGACCATCATCAGGGCGGCACCGACGCCGATCGCCTCGCCGGTCGAGAGCTTCGTCGGGCTCGCGGTCTCCCAGTCGCCCGACGTCTGGCGGCGAATCTCGACGGCGAGCTCGACGTACTCGCGGTAGTCGAGGAGGCGCTGGCCGCCGGCGCGTCCGCCACCACCGTAGCGCCGGAAGATCTCGTCGAGGGCCTCCTCGATCGGGATCGAGCTGGTGAACAACAGCTCCTGCGCCTCACCGAGGCGGAGCGCGCGCAGGATCTGCTCCATCCGGTCGATGCGGCGGATCTGGACACGGATGCCGTGGATGCTGCCGAACCGGATGCCCTCGAGGTGCTGGCCGAGGCGGCGGACCTGGCCGTGGGCGCGCCGGACCTGAACGTCGATACCGCGCGCGACGTCCTCGGAGGCGCCGCGCAGGTCGTGCTCCTGGCGGCCGAGCCGGCCTTCGAGCATGTCGAGGTGATCGCGGAGGCGCTCGAGGGCGAGCAGCGGCTCGTCGACATCGGCAACCTGCGCGGGGACGCGGCGGCGCAGCCACTCGCGTGTCGACTGCCAGGTCGCGAGGTTGCCGAGACCGTCGAGGGCGTTGTCGCGGATCGACTCGAGTAGCTCGTCGCCGCCGCGGGCGCGCGCGACGCGATCGAGCAGCAACTCGCGCTTGCTCCAGGCATCGGCGGCGAGCTGGATGCTCGTGCGATCCGAGCGGCGCGTGCCGGAGAGCACGGCGTGCAAGAGCCCGGCATCCTGCGCGCGCTCGCGGAGCGTGGTCCAGTTGTCGAGCGTAGGACCGGCGTCGCGGCTGGCAGCGGTGAGGCGTGCGCGTGCGTCGAGGACGGCGTGCCCGGCACGCTCGAGGCGCTCGGTGGCGAGCGCGGCCTGCGTGACCGCGGCGCGCGACTCGCGATCGAGCTCGTCGACGTGTGTGGCGAGCGCCTCGACGTCACGGGTGGCCGCGGCCTCGACGATCGTCCCGAGGGCCGCGAGCTCGGCGGCCGTGCGATCGCGATGCGCGACGGCGGCGAGACGCGCGGCCTTGGCCTCTTGCGCGGCGGCGGTGGCGGACTCCCACGCGGTCTCCGCAACGGCCTCGGCGGCGGCAGCGACCTGCACGGTGGCGCGGGCATCGGCGTGCTGCGCTTCGAGCGCTGGTGCGAGGCTCGCGTGCGCGTCGAGGGCGGCGGCGGCGTCGTGGAACGAGGCGGCGTGGCGGTGGACGAGCACGTCGTCGAGGGCGGCGCGCGCGACCGCGATCTGGTCGAGCCGCACCTCGAGGGCCGAGACCTGGGTGGCGCGATCGCGCAAGCCGGTGTCGTCCGGCGGGGCGGTGCGCAGCGCATCGGCGTGCTCGAGGAGCACCACGCGCGCCGAGGCGAAGCGGACGAGCTCATCGGCGATCGTCGCGCGCTCGGCGAGCTGGGCTGCGAGCTGGGCCGCGCGCTCGGAGTGATCCGGCGGGCCGAGCAGCGCGACGTCGGGGAGGAGCCGGCGCAACCCGTCGAGCCGCGTGCGCGCCGAGCTCGTGTGCTCGCGATCCGCGGTCGTCTCGGCGGTGTCAGCCGTGGCGGCTGCCGTGCGCGTGGCCAGCTCGGCGGCAAGCTCGCTGCGCTCGGCGTCGGGATCACCCAGCGCCAGCGCATCGACGAGCGCGTCGAGCTGTTCGACCTCGCGGCGCCAGCCGGCGACGAGCGCGGACCGTTCGGCGAGCGCGTCGAGCTCGCTGCCGTCGCGCGCGATCGCCTCGTGAAGCTCGCGCACCTGGCGCTCGCGGGCTCGCCGGCCGAGGCTCGGGCGCGGCAGGCGTCGCGTCACGCGCAGCCCGAACGGCTCGGGGCAAACGACATCGGTGACGTCGGCGAGCTCCGCGATGTCCTCGGGAGGCTCGACGCCGAGCGACGTGCCGGCACCCACGAGCCACACCGTCGCGGGGACCCGCGCGCTCGCCTCGACCGCCACCGCCGCGGCATCGAGATCGTCGACGATCAGCGCGCTGGTGAGTGGACCGAGCCTTGCCTCGACCCAGCTCGCCGCTGCGAGATCGAGATCCTCGAACCGATTCGCGAGCAGCTCCGCGCCCAGCTCGTCGCGGAGCCGAAGCAGCTCGGGATCGAGGCTGGTGCCGCTGCGCTCGACGACGGTAGCGCGCTGCTGCAGCTCCAGCCGCCGGGCCTCGACCTGCGAGCGCTGATCGGCGAGCCCGTGCTGCTCGCGCGCGAGGCGGTCACGGAGTGCCGCCACGGCGGCTCGGGTCCGCGGCGAATCCGCGACCGGTTCGTGCGCACGTGCCGGCGCGCCCGAGCCCGTCGAGTCGCCAACCTCGCGATCACCATCGCCCCCGTGTTGCTCGAGCGTACGGTGCTTCGGATCGGTGCGGCGTTGGTCGAGCGCGGCATCCGGGTCGGGCCCGAGTGCCGCGAGCCGCGCCGAGATCGCGGTCGCCAGCTGCCAGCGCGCCGCGCGCTCGTCGAGGCCGGCGAGTCGCGCGCGCACGTCGGCTTCGCGCCGGCGGCGCTCGTCGGCGGCGGCATGGCGAACCGCGCCGCGCTCGGCCAGCTCGCGAAGCTGGCGCTCCACGGTCTCGAGCTCGCGCACCACGACGACGCCGCCGTCGCTCGAGCTCGGCACGACCGCGAGGCCGGCGCCCGCATCGCTGCTCGGCAGCAAGACCTTGGCCGCGAGGGCACGCGCGGTGGCCTGGCGCTGGGCGAGGCGCTCGGCCTGACCGCGCTCGCGCTCGAGATCGTGACCACGCGCGATGACCGACTCGCGCTCGGCGAAGCGCGTCAGGGCCGCGCGGGCGCGCACGTGAGCCTCGTCGAGCGGCGCGGACGGATCGATCGCCTGCAGTGCCGCCCAGGCACGCGCGTGCTCGTCGCGGCGCGCGGTCACGTCGCGGCCGCCGCGCTCGAGCCGAGCACGTTCGGCCTCGATCCGCGCACGTTCGTCATCGAGCCCGACGATCGCGGCACTCGCGTCGTCGGCGGACAGCGCGGGGCGATCGGTCAGGCGACGCGCGTCGTCGAGCCGCCTGACGAGCTGGCGATAGCCGTGGGCGCGGCGCACGAGCTCGTCGAGGCCGGCCTGCAGATCGGCGAGGCCGTGCGCGGCGCGAACCTCGGCTTCGAGGGCACGCGTGCGCTCGTGGCGAGCGGCGGTGCGCTCGGCGGTGGCGGCGGCCTGACGGCTGCACGCACCCTGCTCGGTCGCGGCGAGCGCCGCGAGCTCGCGCTCGAGATCGACGAGCCGCGTCGCGACGCCCTGCGCGGCGATCGCGCGGTCGCGCGCGGCGATCGTCGCGGTGAGCTCGGCGCGTGCGGTCGCGAGTTGGGCGTCGACGACCTCGCGACGCCGTGCCAGCTGCTCGGTCGTCTGCATCAGCTCGCGTTGTGCACGCACGGTGTTGTCGACGAGCGGCCGCGCCTCCTCGATGTCGCGTTCGACCTCGGTCGCCGCCTCGCGCGAGGCGTGCACCGTCGCCGCGAACATCTCGGTACCGGCCTCGTAGATCGCCGTGATCTCGCGCTCGAGCCGGCGCGACTCCGCGACCTCGCTGCGGGTCCGCGCGCACGCGTCGAGGTTCGCGCGCATCCGCGCCAGCGTGTCGCCGAGGCCGGTCTCCTCCTTGAGCAGAAAGCCGCGCAGCTCGCTCGTCAGCGCGCGCGAGATGCCCCCGGTCATGCTCGTGCGCAGCATCTCGTTCAGCTTGCTGCGCTCCTCGTCGCTGGATAGCCTCATCGGCGTGATGCCGCGCTCGAACAGCTCGGTGAAGTAGTCCTTGATCGCGCGGAACGTCTGCATCTCACCGCCCGCGCGCTCGACCGCCGCGCGCACCTCGTCGAGCTCGGGCACGTGATCTCCGTCGTCGCGCCGCACGAGCAAGAGCTCCGCGAGCCGGATCTCCGGCGCGAGCTTCGTGACGACGAACGCGGTCGGCTCCACGGTGGGCTCGGTCGTCCGCGCGAGCCGCACGCCCGCGAGCAGCCGCTCGCCGCCGATCTCGAGCTCGAGCACGGTGTACGACGGCCGCCCGAGCTCGCCGAGCCGGCCCCAGATGCCGCGATCGCCGCCCGTCGCCGCGGTCTCACCGAGGTTCGTGAACCGCAGCTTCGACATGTCGGGCAGCAGGGCCACGTACGCCGCGATCATCACCGTCGTCTTGCCGGCACCGTTCGTGCCCTCGAGCGCGGTGACGTGGCGATCGAGCAAGTAGCGCTCGTAGAAGACGCCCTTCCAGTTCACGAGGACGAGCGCGACGATCTTCGCCCGCGTCACGTGTCGAGATCCTCGTCGTCGTCGGTCGCAGACACCTCGTCGAACAAGACGCGATCGAAGTCGACCGGGCGATCATCGAGCAGCTCGTCCTCGCCAGGCGACTCCGACGATTCCCCGCTCGGGTTGGCGCGCGGGCCATCGTCCTCGTCGGACCCGAGATCGCGATCGCCATCGTCGGACTCGTGATCCTCGCCCTCGCCTTCGGTCACGAGCGCGACCTCGCCCTCCGCGACGAGCTTCGCGAGGGCCTCGGCCGGCGCCGACAGCCCGCGCACTGGCTCGGCGAAGCGCAGCAACGCGGGCCGCAGACGGAGCTGCGCGTCGTCGACGAGATCGACGAAGCCGAGCGTGGCGAGGTGCCGGATCGCCTCGGCGACGCGGGCGCGCGCCGTCTTCTGCGCCACACGCTCGTCGTAGCGCTTGCGCTTGGGGTTGAACGCGCGGATCAGCGCGTCGCTGCCGAGCACCACGACGAGCTGCGCGATCACGGCCTCAGTCGTGATCCGCCCGCCCTGCTCGATCGTCGATGGATCGAGGTAGAGCAGTGCGAGCGCCTGACCGACGAGCATGTCGCCCGCGCCGAGCTGGCGGCGCGACAGCTTCTCGCCCGTCGGCAGCAAGTAGAAGTAGCCGTCGGGCTTGTGGATCAGCTCGCAGCCGTAGCGGCGATAGAACGTCTCGAGGTGGTCCTGCGCCTCGATCAGCAGTGTGTACCAGGCGAGGTCGTCGCGATCGGCATGCCGCCCGCGCCGCAGCGCGAGGTCGAGCTCGGGGAAGCTCGGATCGAGCACCACGTCCTGGAGCTGCGCGTAGCCGCGCCGCTCGCCGCTCATCGACGACTCCGGGTGACGCGCCACTCCTCGACCTCGAGGTCGTCGCCGACTGGCACCCACGGCCGCTCCGGACCCGACTCGACGCGCGCGAGCTGCGCGACCGTGTGTGCCACGCGACCGGCCTCGACGAAGCGCTCGCCTTCGGGCAGCTCTGCCGTGACCACGGCCGTCACGCTCGACAGCGCGAGCGAGCCGTCGTCGAGCGCGCGCCGCACCTTGTCGTCGAGCAGCGCCTGCGGATCCACTGTTGGCTCCGTGGTCGGATCGTGCTCGCGCGGCTGGCGCGGCCGCACGACCGGCGGCTTGTCGCGCACCGGCGTCACCGTGCGCAGGATCCGCAGCGGCGGCGCCGCGGCGTGCGTCAGCGCGAACCTGGCGCCGGTGCCCGCGAGCTGATCGCGCAGGCGTTGGGTGAGCGCGCGCGTCGGATCGAGCCGCACGACGTCGCGCAGGTAGCGATGCACGTACTGGAAGTACTCCGACCACGCGCGCTGGCGCGCCGTACCCCACGCGACGCTGCGATCGATCTGATCCATCAGCCGGTGCGCGGCGCCCTCGGCCTCGGCGTGCGGCGCCGCGACCGCGAGATCCTCGATGTCCTGGAGTTGCGCGAGCAGCACGCTGCTGTCGCGCAGCAGCACCTCGTTGAGCTCGCGCAGCGTCGCGCTCGTCGACTCGAGCAGGGCCTGACAGCGATCGAGCGCGCCGAACCAGTCAGCCTCTAGCAGCCGCCGGATCTCGGCCTGGAAGTCTTCCTGCTGCAGATCGAGGCCGCGCTGCCGGCGCTCGATGCCGGCGACGAGCTCCGCGATCGTGATCTCGAGCGGCCCTACGACACCATCGCGCCACTGTTCCGGCGTCGTGGCCGCGCGCGCCGTCGCGAGGACCTCGGCGAGCGCCGTGCGCAGGCTGCTCGTGAGCAGCGTCAGACTCGCGCACGTCAGCACGTCCTCCTCGAGATAGAACTCGACGATCGCGGTCCCGAGCCGCGACAGCGCGAACTCGCCGGTGCGCACCACGCCTTGGCCGTCGACGCGCGCCAGCAGGCGCTGCGCGCGGAGCCGCTGGATCGCGTGGGTGGCCCGCCGCCGCACCTGATCCGCCTCCGGCTGCACGATGCTGCTCGCGTGCGCGAACACGTCCTCGAGCTGCTGCTCGGTGAACGACGTCAGGTTCGCGCCCTCCGCGCGGACGTGAAGCGCGATCAAGAAGCAGATGTCCACCGGGCCGAGCTCGAGCGCCGGCTGGCGACCGGCGATCGCGGCGATCACCTGTTCGACGTTGCGACGTGGCGTCGTCACCGGCCGAGCTTCATAGCTCGTCGGTCGCCTCGGTGGGCGTCAGTGGCCACATTTCGACTGCGATGCCGACGCCGCACGTCCTCGACCTAGCGCGGTGGATTCAAGCGCTCGACCGCAGCCTTGATGAACCGCGCGAATAGCGGGTGCGGCGCGCTCGGTCTCGACTTGAACTCGGGGTGGAACTGGCAGGCCACGAAGTAGGGGTGCTGCGGCAGCTCGATCATCTCGACGAGCCGACCGTCCGGCGACAACCCCGAGAGCACCATGCCGTGGCGCTCGAGCGTGTCGCGGTAGTTGTTGTTGATCTCCCAGCGATGGCGGTGCCGCTCGCTGATCTCGGTCGTGCCGTACGCGTCGGCCGCGCGCGTGCCGGCCTTGAGCACGCACGGATATGCACCGAGGCGCATCGTCGCGCCCTTGTCGACGACGCCGCGCTGATCCGGCATGAGGTCGACGACCGGATGCGGCGTCGCCGGATCGATCTCGGAAGAGTTCGCCTTGTCGAGCCCGCACACGTGACGCGCGAACTCGACGCACGCGAGCTGCATCCCGAAGCAGATGCCGAAGAACGGAATCTTCTGCTCGCGGGCGTAGCGGACCGCCGCGATCTTGCCCTCGGTGCCACGCGCGCCGAAGCCAGGCGCGACGAGGATACCGTCGTAGCCGGCGAGTGTGGCCGTCCCCTGCTTCTCGAGGTCCTCGCTGTCGATGTGCTTGATCTCGACCCGGCAGTCGTTGGCGATGCCCCCGTGGAGCAGCGCCTCGTTGAGGCTCTTGTACGACTCGACGAGCTGCACGTACTTGCCGATGAAGCCGACCGTCACCTTGCGCTTGGGCTCGGTGATCCGCTTGACGACCTCTTCCCACGCCGAGAGCCGCGACGCGCGCGACCAGATGTTGAGCAGCGAGGCGAGCTTCGAATCGAGCCCCTGCTCGCAGAGTATCAGGGGCAGCCGGTACACCGTGTCGACGTCGATGGACTGGAACACCGCATCGGACGCGACGCTGCAGAACATCGCCATCTTCTTCAGCGCGTCCTCCGGCAGCTGTTGCTCGGCACGCACCACGAGCACGTCGCACTGCACCCCGATCTCGCGCAGCTTCTGCACCGAATGCTGGGTGGGCTTGGTCTTGAACTCGCCGGCGGCGCGGATGTACGGCACCAGCGTCAGGTGCACGCTCACCGAGTTCTGCGTTCCGAGCTCGACGCGCAGCTGCCGCACCGCCTCGAGGAATGGCAACGACTCGATGTCACCGACGGTGCCACCGACCTCGACGACGAGGACGTCCAGCCCCTCGGCGCACCGCAAGATGCGGCTCTTGATCTCATCGGTGATGTGCGGAATCACCTGCACGGTCGAGCCGAGGTACTCGCCGCGGCGCTCCTTGCCGATCACCGTCGAGTAGACCTGACCGGTCGTGATGTTGTTGAGCCGCGACATCTTCGTGGAGACGAAGCGCTCGTAGTGCCCGAGGTCGAGATCGGTCTCGGCGCCGTCGTCGGTGACGAACACCTCGCCGTGCTGGGTCGGGTTCATCGTGCCCGGATCCACGTTGATGTACGGGTCGAGCTTCATGTTCGCGACCTTGAGGCCACGGTTCTCCATCAGCGCACCGATCGACGCCGAGACCATGCCCTTGCCGAGCGACGACACCACCCCTCCGGTGACGAACACGAACTTGGTCTGCTGCGCCATGGTGGTACCTCGAGCGCGCACAATCTGGCGCCCGAGGCTTTCTACCGACTGCATCGCCGACGCGCAATCGGGAGGCACATGATCGACCGCCGGATGATCACTGCCGCCGATTCACCGTTGATCACGTTCGCGCTCGGCGTATGCTCGACGATCCAGGCAGATGGTCGGCGCGCGCTCTCGCGACGTCAGCAACCCTTCCAGACCGTCGCGCCGGATCGTGCGTGCAAGTCATCTGGCGTTCCCATCCGAGAGAACCTCGCCGACCCGCACATGTTCACGGTCGGTCATCCCGATCAACCGATAGAACGTCAGCGACGCAGACCGGCGCGCAGATCGTGCGCGAGCAGCTTGTGAAACAGGTTCTCCCCGGCCTCGCGCCGTACCGATAGCCGGCCCGCGCGATAGGCGCGCGATGACAGCCCGCGCTGCACGCTCTCGCAGATCGCGTGGTCCTCGTCCTGGATGCGCTCGGAGACGGCCATGCTCTGGGCGTTGCGCTCGGTGCGTGCGACGCCGACGTCGTCGAAGTAGAAGTCGAAGATCACCTTGACGCGATCGACGCCGAGCGGGATGACGAGGTTGGTGTCGAGGTAGCCCTCGTACCAGTTCAGCATCAGGTTCGGGTAGACCCAGTAGTAGAGCGCACGGCCCTTGCGCACCGCGGCCGTGATCGCCTCGCCGCCGCTCGCGTCGATCGGGCTCGATTGCAGGCAGAACCGCTCGAAGTTCGCGATCGTGTACTCGGGGTAGTCGAGGATCGAGCTCAGCCCCTTGTGCAGGTGCGGCACGTGGTAGCCGCCGTCGAGGTAGTTATCGACGAAGACCTTCCAGTTGCAGGCGAGCGTGTACTCGCGACGCTCGCAGAACTGCAGCGAGCCGAGCCCGAGCGGGGCGACCTGCTCCACGAGCGCGCCGAGCGACTGCGCGAGCGGCACCGGATCGGGATCGAGATGGACGAACACGAAGCTCTCCCACGTCGCGACCTCCAGCGGGACGAGGCCCATCTGCTCGTGCTGGAAATCGAGCACACCGTCGAGCTCGGGAACGCCGCGGAGCCTGCCCTCGAGATCGTACGTCCAGCCGTGATACGGGCAGCGCATCCGATCGACCTTGCCGCACGGCGCGGTCATCACCGCGGCCGCGTGGTGCCGGCACACGTTGAAGAACCCGCGCAGCACGCCATCGTTGCCGCGCACCACCACGATCGGCTCGCCGGCGACCTGGGCCGTGAGGAACTCCCCCGGCGCTGCGACCTGCGCGGTCCGGCCCACCATCTGCCAGGTCCGACTCCACACGGCGCGGCGCTCGAGCGCCTCGACGCGAACATCGGTGTACCAGTCACCGGGGATCGTCCACGCCCGGTCGAGCGGAGCGGTGTCGTCGAACCGCGCGATGACCTCTGCCAGAGAGCCAGGCTCCACTTGCGAAACGTATCACCGCAAACGTGGCGAGATCGCCAGGACAGGCTCCCCTTGCGAAGCTGGTCAGCGCGAGACCACGCAGTCGATCACCGCCGCTCGGTCCCACCACTCGTCGACGGTGCCCTTCACCTTCACCTGGTCCCCCTGCTTGAAGCCCCTGACCTCGGTTGCCGAGCGGCAGACCAGCTCCCAGTGCTTCTCCTTGAGGTCCGCGGCGTCGACGAGCTTCACGCGGTACTCGGCTTTGCCTTTCTCCTCACCCTTGCTCACCTCCACGAAGCGCCCGCGGATCTCGATCGGCTTGCCCTTGATCGCCGTCTTGTCGGCGATGAACGTCGCCTGCAAGCTGATGATCGTCGAGGTCTCGCCGACCTTGCCGCCCGCGGTCTTGGCGCGCTCGAGTGGATCGGTCTCCTTGAAGCGCTGCATCGCGGCGGTCTTCGCGGTCTCGAAGTCCTGCTCGCGGCGGTGATCTTTGCCTTCGAGCGCATCGCGAAAGTGAATGTTCGCGAGCAGATCCCCCTTGGCAGTGAGCTCGTTCGACATCCCACCTTCGCCGACGACCAGGACGTCCTTGCCATCCGCCGCGGTCCACTTGCACGTCGTGTCCTTGACCTCCCACTTGCCGAAGCGCTCCGTCCACAGCTTGCAGTGTCCCTTCGCGTCGAGCGTGTAGATGTCGCTGTCGTTCATGCAGACGATCGCCGTCTTGCCCTTGCGATAGCCGGCGCCACCACCGCCTGCGAGCACGACCCCGCCATCGATCACGTACTGCTTGTGGTAGTAGTGCGTCGCGTCGTCGATCTGCTTCGTGAACGTCATCGAGCACGGCTTGTCGAGCTTCGCCCCGAGCTGGTGATCGCGCTGCGTCGACGCGTCCCACACCTTGACCTTGTCGCCGGTGAGCTCCATCGCGACGTACGTCCCGGTGAGCGACGACCAGCCCTTGCCGTCGCGCAGCGCGAGCTTCGTGAACCACGCGCCCTGCCACGCCTCTCCGGCGCCCTTCGGCATCCACGCCATGATCTCGCCGAGGTCTGGGGTCGCGTTTGCATCGACGGCGCTGCCGCCGGCCGCGTCCTTCGTCATGACGATCGGATCGACCGACTCGCGTGGCTTCGCCGACTCCGACGAGCAGGCTCCGAGCAGGCCGAGCAGGCCAAGTGTCTTGACCATGATTTCCATGACTCCTCAGCGCAGCTGGCGGCGCCAGCCGGAGATCTCGGCGGTGCCGTTCTTGACCGCGTGGACGATGGCCGCCGGCGCGGTGATGCCTGCCTCGAGCGCGGCGGCGATGATCGCGGCTTCGAGCTCCGCCTCATCGGCATGCGGTGCGAGCTCGGGCGCGTTGCGGCCGATGAAGCCGGTGTCGTAGTCGCCGGCGATGAACGCGGGGTGGCGCAGGCAGCGCCGGTGAAACGCGAGGTTGGTCTCGATGCCGCGCACCTGGTACTCGTCGAGTGCGCGGCGCATCCGCATCACCGCGCTCGCGCGATCCTCTCCCCACACCACGAGCTTCGAGATCATCGGATCGTAGTGAATGGGGATCTCGGCGCCCTCGTAGCAACCGCTGTCGTTGCGGACGTACGGTCCGTCGGGCACGCGCAGGTGCGTGATGCGGCCCGGCGACGGCAGGAACTTCACGGGATCCTCGGCGTAGATCCGGCACTCGAGGGCGTGGCCGCGGCGGCGCGCATCGAGCTGCTCCTGCGAGAGCGGCAGCGGCCGGCCCTCGGCGACGGCGAGCTGCCACCCGACGAGATCGACCGCATAGATCATCTCGGTCACCGGATGCTCGACCTGCAGGCGGGTGTTCATCTCGAGGAAGTAGAAGCCGCCATCGGCGCCGAGCAGGAACTCGCAGGTGCCGGCGCCGACGTAGTCGACCGCTCGCGCGGCCGCGATCGCGGCGGTCCCCATGCGCGCGCGGAGCTCCGCGGAGACGACGGGGGACGGCGCCTCTTCGATCACCTTCTGATGACGGCGCTGGATCGAGCAGTCGCGCTCGCCGAAATGCACGAGGTTGCCGTGGGTGTCGCCGAACACCTGGATCTCGATGTGGCGCGGCCGCTGGATCGCCTTCTCGAGGTACACGGTCCCGTCGCCGAATGCCGCCGTGGCCTCGCGGCGAGCGCCGTCGAATGCAGCCGTGAACTCGGGCTCGCCGGCGACCAGGCGCATGCCCTTGCCGCCGCCACCCGCCGCCGCCTTGATCAGGACCGGAAACCCGAGCTGCTTCGCCGATGCGAGCGCCTGTTCGGCCGTCGGAAAGCCATCCCCCGTCGGGCCGTTGTCGCCCGGGACCACCGGCGTACCGGCGGCGGTGACGGTCTTGCGTGCCTCGGTCTTGCTGCCCATCCGTCGCATGGCATGCGCGGAGGGGCCGATGAAGGTGATGCCGGCGGCGAGACACGCCTCGGCGAAGTCCTCGTTCTCCGATAGAAACCCGTAGCCTGGGTGCACCGCATCGGCGCCGCTCGCACGACAGGCCTCGAGGATCTTCTCGATCACCAGGTAACTCTGCGCCGCGGGTGCCGGGCCGATGCCGATCGCGGTATCGGCAAGCTGGACATGTGGTGCGAGCCTGTCGGCATCGCTGTACACCGCGACCGTCTCGAGGCCGCGCTCCTGACATGTACGCATCACGCGAACCGCGATTTCACCCCGGTTTGCGACGAGCACGCGCCTGATCGGACGGATCGCCATGGCCGCAGACCATACACAAAAGCGTCGCTGCGTTGCATGCGCGGCCCCACCGACATAGAATCGAGCTAAATCGTGGTCTTGCGCGAAGCCGCGCGAGACGACGACGGGAGATTGCCTTGGTCGATCCAAACACGCGACAGGGAAAACGCACGCCGGTCACGCTCAAGATCAAGTTCAAGAGCGAGACGCTCGAGCAGTTCATCGAGCGTTACGCCGTGGACGTGAGCCAGGGCGGCATCTTCATTCGCACCAAGGAGCCACTCGCGGTCGGCACCCAGATGCGATTCGAGTTCCAGCTCCGTGATGCTTCACCGCTGATCGGCGGCGAAGGCACGGTGGTGTGGACACGCGAGAACGATCCGAGTCGGCCCGCGATCGCACCCGGGATGGGCGTGCGGTTCGACCGGCTCGCCGAGGGCAGCCAGGGTGTGCTCGAGCGGATCCTCGCGGAGAAGGCGAAGCAGGCGCCGCAGCGATCGACCACCGACACCACGAAGCCGCCGATGTTCACCGATACCCCGACGCGCGTCGCACCCGCACCGGTGCAGGAAGCGTTGCTCGGGAATGATCGCCGCGGCGGGTTCAACGATCATCACACGCCGTTGCCGAAGCCGATGCCGTTCCACTCCGACGCGGACGAGTTCCCGGAGGAGGCCTTCGAGGAAGCAACGAAGGTCCGCGCGCTCGACGAGCTGATCGCGCAGACAGCGGGCGTCGGGGTCGCGACCGAGACCGATCTGTTTCCGGATCGCCACCGGCCACTCGACGAGCTCGCAGCACGTCGCGGCGGGCGAGCGGACTCGACGCTCGCCGATCCGATCACGGCTACTCCGGCAGATGCCCCGCTGGATCCAGCGTCGACCTCGCCGGGGTTCGCGAGTGGCCGGGCGAGCGAGAAGTCGCTCGATCGTGACTCGGCGCCCGTCCTACCGAGCCCGCCCGAGATGGGGAGCGCGCCGGCCAAGGCGCCGCGTCTGCTCGACACCACGCCATCGCCACGTACCGAGAGCGACCCGATGGAGAAGCTCGCGAAGACGAAGCTCGGGATGGAACCGGTGCACGTCCCGACGCGAACCACCCAGCCTCCGCCGCTCAAGGACGCCGTGACGCGCTCCTCGGGGATGCAGGCCGTCGCCGCCGAGCCGACCGCATCGGTCCGGATGCCGGTGAAGAAGTCCTCGACGGCATCGATCCTGATCCTCGTCCTCGTGCTGCTCGCCGCGGGCGGCGCGGGCGTGTGGTTCTTCGTGCTGCGCGAGAAGGTTGTCGAGGACAACTCGGTCAAGAAGCCGACCGGCAGCGGCTCGGACACGGTCGTCGCAGGCTCGGGATCCAGCAAGATCGTGGCGGCAGGAAGCAACGGAAGCGCCGAGCTGCCGACGCCCGGCAGCGCAGCGCCTCAGAAGCCACTCGTCGAGCTCGAGATCACGTCGACGATCGCGAAGGCGACCGTCGAGATCGTCGGCACGGACCAGTCGGGTCCCGCGCCGTTCAAGGCAAAGCTCGAGCAGGACAAGGAGTACCAGGTGCGGGTCAGCGCTCCTGGCTTCGCGACGATGGAGCAGACGATCAAGGGCGGCCTCGACAAGCTTCCCGTGAAGCTCGACGCCAAGCCGCGCGTGATCCTCGTGACCACGGAGCCACCGGGCGCGCTGATCATGATCGATGGCGCGCCGATCGGTCACTCGACGCCGTACGAAGTCGAGCTCACCAAGGCCCAGGCTGCGAAGAAGAGCCTCCGCGTCGGGGTGCGCAAGGCCGGCTACCGGTCGATCGAGAAGGTCGTCGACGCCGGCGCGTATCAAGAAGATCCCGCGAAGCTGGCGGCGAAGGTCGCGGTGAGCCTCGCGGTGCAGGTGATCATCCGGCCGCCGCCCCACACGGGTTCTGGTTCGGGGTCGAACGCCGGGTCCGACGCGGGCTCGGCGGATGGCTCGGGCGGAACCGGTAGCGGCACCCCACCGGGGGGTGGCTCTGACACGACGTCGGGTTCGGGATCGCCGCCGCCGCCGCCGCCGCCGCCGACCGGCCCGGGCTCTGGTGAGCCAGAGCCCGACTTCGTGAAACCGTAAGTGAGCCCGCTGATCGGCGTGGCGATCGCGGCGATCGCCGGCGCGGCCTGCAAGGCCGATCCACCACCGAGCGCGACCGCCTCCGGTTCGCAAGCGCCGCGAGTCGAAGCGCCTGCGGGATCGGGCGCTCCGAGCGTCCCGGCCAGCCAGCTCATGCCGAACATCGACGGCGCGAAGCTGTTCCAGTCCCGGACGCAGGGGCTCCACGCGTTCGCGACGTGGTGCATCGACGAGCCCGACGCCACCGAGCGCGTCATGGCTGCCCTGCGCCGCGATGGCTGGACGGGGATCCGCACCCGCGGCGAAGGCGCGCACGTCGGGGTCGCCGCGACCAAGGGCGACGCGCGGTTCGCGGCGAACACCGCCGCGCACGACGAGCGCTGTGCGGGCACGTTCATCAGCGCGACGGTGATGCGGCTCGGCAAGGTGGAGCTCCCGCCGATCGAAGACCGGATCCGGTAGCGGCGCGAATCGCGAAGACCGGGGCTAGCCGACCACGGACTTGATCCACTTCGCCGGGTCGCCGATCCGCGGACGCTCTCCACCACGCACCAGGTAGCGCACCGACGCTGCGAGCCCATCGAGCGTCAGCGGCCACATCCCGAACACGCTCGCGATCACTTCGATCGTCGTGCCGGACCAGAACCGGTCGGGCTCGGGGTTGAGCCACGCGGCGCTGCGGAAGTGCGCCGCGAGCCGGCGGAGCCACTCGATGCCCGACGCACGGTTCTGCGAGTACAGGTACATCGAGCCGCCCGGATCGAGCAGCTCGGCCGGATGCATGAGCGCATCGCCGACGAACACCAGCTTCTCGTCGCGGTCGCTGTTCGCCAGCAGATCGGCGACCGGCAGCCCCTTCTTGAACTGCGCGTCCTCGTAGATCGTGTTGTAGACGCAGTTGTGGAAGTAGTAGCTGCGAAACTTCGCGAACCGGCCCGAGCGTGATGCGGCGGTGAACAGCCGGCTCACGAGCTCCGAGTGCGGATCCATCGAGCCGCCGACGTCCATCAGCAGCACGACCTTGACGCGGTTGCGGCGCGGCGGCCGGAACACGATGTCGATGTCGCCGGCGTTGCGACATGTCTTGTCGATGGTCTCGTCGAGGTCGAGCTCTTCCTGCGCACCCTCGCGGCCGAGGCGGCGCAGCCCGCGCAACGCGACATCGATCTGCCGCACGTCGAGCACGACGTCGCGGCGGTACTCCTTGAACCGGCGCTCGTCGGCGACGGCCATCGCGCTACGCCCACCACCACTGCCGACCCGCATCCCGGTCGGATGCTTGCCGCCCGTCCCGAACGGCGACGTGCCGCCGGTGCCGATCCAGCGCGAGCCGCCGTCGTGGCGCTCCTTCTGCTCCTTCAGCCGCTGCTCGAACAGATCGCGGAGCCGCTCGAGGTCGAGCTCGCGCAGCGCCTCGCGCTGTGCTTCCGTCAGGCCTTCGAGGTTCCGCGGATCCGCGAGCCACTCGCGGATCTGCTCGGTGAGCTTGAGCGAGTCGGTGTGGACGTCCTTGAAGTAGGCGAGGAACGCCTCGTCGTACGCGTCGTAATGCGCGATGTCCTTCACGCAGATCGTGCGGCACAGATAGTAGAAGCCGTCGAGCGAGCTCTCGTGCAGCCCGAGCGCGAGCCCCTCCATGAGCGCCATCCACTCGTGCGTCGAGACGGGCAGCTTCTTCGCCCGGAGCTCGAAGAGGAAATCGATCAGCATGGCCGCTAGGCCTTCGCCCGCTTTCCGACGAGCTCGATGTCCTGCTCGGTCTTGAGCAGTGTGCCGAGGAACGGGATCCCGCCGGACACCCGCGCGAGATCGACTCCGGCCTTCTTGAGCGCGCAGATCCAGTCGATCAGCTCCGAGGTCGAGGGCTTCTTGCGCAGCCGCGGCGTGGAGCGCAGTCCGAAGAACACCTCGAGCGCGTTGTCGAGCACGCGATCGGTGACGTCGGGGTGATGGACCCGCACGATCTCGATCATCAGCTCGCGCGACGGAAACTGGATGTAATGGAACACGCAGCGACGCAGGAACGCGTCGGGCAGCTCCTTCTCGTTGTTCGACGTGATGATGACGACCGGCCGCTCCTTCGCGACGACCTCGCGTCCGGTCTCGTCGATCCGGAATCGCATCGCGTCGAGCTCGAGCAGCAGATCGTTGGGGAACTCGATGTCGGCCTTGTCGACCTCGTCGATCAGCAGCACGACGCGCGTGTCCGAAGCGAGCGCCTCGCCGAGCGGTCCGAGCCTGATGTACTTCGCGATGTCACGAACGTCACCGCTGTTGAAGCGGCTGTCGTGGAGCCGCGCGACGGTGTCGTAGACGTAGAGCCCGTCCTTCGCCTTCGTCGTCGACTTGACGTGCCAGCGGATCAGCGGCAGCGCGAGCGAGCGAGCGAGGTTCTCGGCGAGCATCGTCTTGCCGGTGCCGGGCTCGCCACGCACCAGGAGGGGCCGCGCGAGCGCGACGGCGACGTTGACCGCGTGGCGAAGCTCGTCGCTGGCGATGTAGCTGTCGGTGCCCTGGAACTGATCGAAGACGGAAGGGTCGTCGGACATCTCCGCGACCTTAGCGCATCTCGGGACAAACGGTCAGCGTTGACTGTTACTTCTTCTTACCCTGGATGTAGCCGTCGGCGACGCCGTACAGCCACGTCGCGCCGTACAGGAGACCCGCAACCGTGCCGAGCACCGGGATCGCACCGATGAAGCTGGCGCCGGTGATCACGGCGACCGCGAACACGCCGACCGCCTTGTCGGTCTCGCCGTTCACGAGCTGGCCGACACCGGGAATCACCGCGCTGCAGACCGCGGGCACGACCCCGCTCCCACCACCACGTCGAACCAATGCCTTGCTCATGAGTGGGTTATGACACGTCTACGCGGATTGCGGAGACGTGTTTTCTAAAACCAACGCGTGTAACCGAGCATGAACATGACGTAATGCGACTTGTACGTGCCCTGGTTGATCGGGTTCTCGAACTGGACCTCGGGGACGAACAGCGGGTTCGTCGGATCCGGTCCTTGACGATCTTCGAGATCGTGCGAGCTGCCGTCGCCCACACAGCCTCCGGGATCGACCCTCGTCGGGTTGCAGTCGGCTCCACCTGGGCCCGCACCGGGATTCGTATTCGTGCCTTCGAACACCGCGCCGCCGCCGACGTTGAGCTCCCACTTCGGCGTGTGATAGGCGACACCCATCGTGGTCGTCAGCCGTGCCGCGCCGTCGAAGCTCGAGCGGAGCCAACCCTTGCGCGCCGCTGCGGTGTCGTAGCCGATGCCGCCGCGAAGCACGATCTTGTTGGGCCAGCCCGCGGGATCCGCCGCCCCGTCGTTGATCGGGATCACGTAGCTGCCGCCGAGCCGGAACGAGTACGTGTCCTGGAGGCCGAGGTTGACGGCGTTGATCTGGAGTGGCTCCGTGAACAACCCGTTGACGTAGAGGCCGGCGTCGAGGTTGACGAGGATCTGACCGGGGCTCGCGCAATCGGGATTCTTCAAGATCCCCGTCGAGGTGAAGTCGCACGTCTTGCCCCAGTTCTCCCACCCGACGTTGAGCTCGATGTCGCCGCGTAGCCCGCCGAACGAGTCGAGGAACTTGTAGCGCGCGCCGATCGTCGCGGTCTGCGGGAGCTGGAGCGAGATGCACGCCGCCGTCTCCGACACCGCATCCGGGGCGCCGACCTCGAAGTTGCCCTCGGCCCGGCAGCGTGGGCGACCGCCGACATCGGCATCGCCGATCGGCCCGACCACCTTGACCATGTCGACCGACGCGCCCTTCAAGCTCCTCGCGGTGCCCTGCGTCTTGAGGGTCGCGGACGAGTTGTAGACCGCGCCGATCTCGAGCACCGGAGTCGGTCTCCACGTGACGCCGACGCCGAACGCCGGGACGAACTTGTCCTTCACGTCGGCCTCGAACAGCGTGTCGTTGCGGATCGACTCCTCGACGTTGCCGGTCGTCCCCCACACCGCGACGGCGGTCTTGGCCTTCGCGTTTCCGGCCGAGAACCGCGCGCCCACATCGAGCTGCGGCAGGATCTCGTACGCCACCGCGATCGTCGGGAAGATCAGCGCGCTCTCGGACGACAGCACGTCGTAGCGGGTCGGCGGCGGTGGCTTGGTGTCCTCGTTGAACCGATAGCCGTCCGTCATGTCGCGGAACGGATAGCCGTTCGGCGCGTAGAGGCCCGCGGCGAGGTGGAGCCCCGGGATCCGGCCACCGAGATCCGTGACGATCGCGATCACCGGAATCGGCTGAAAGCTGCCGATGCCGAGCGGCGGGTTCGGCTTGTTCTTGACGGTCGCGTACGGCGTCCCCTCATAACCCTGCACGTCTTCCGCGGCGACATCGTCGTAGACGCCTCGGCGCTGGAACTGCATCGAGTAATTGATCACCGCCGCCGAGATGGTGAGCGTCCAGCCGGTCGTCTTCGCGAGCCCCGCCGGGTTGATCGAGAGGGCCTCGCCGTCATCGGTGGACGCGACTGCAGCGCCGGCGCGCGAGGTCGAGATCGCGCCGGATCCGGGAAGGAACAACCCGCCGGCGGCCGCCGGCTGTGCCGCGAGCGAAACGAGACCAAGAACAGGAAGCACCCGAAGCTTCATAGTGGGCGCGACCGTACATCAGCTCGATCGCGTTCACGAGCGAAACGAGGGTCTCGCGATGCCGTCGAGCGAGATCGGCAAGCTGCCGCGATCACGCCAGCGGCCAGCGCCGAACGCGCCAGGCTTCAAGGTGGCGGCGCGCGAACCTAGGTTCACGAGGGAAGCGCCGAAGGCGCGTTCCCCGAGTGACGTCTGAGCCGCAGCGACCGAAGGGAGCCAGCGACCGAAGGTCGCCGCGTCGGCGCGAAGCGACGACGCGGCTCAGAACCAGGTCGAGAATCCGAGCATGAACAGGACGTAGTGCGACTTGTACTCGCCCTGGCTGACCGGGCTCTCGAGCTGACTCTCGGCGACGAGGATCGGATTGATCGGATCGGGACCCGAGCGATCCTCGAGCTCGCGCTCGACGCCGTCGTTGTTGCAGCCGAGCATGTCGGGCGAGGGCGACACCACGTTGCACGTACCCGGGTTGTTCGGCTTGCCCTCGTAGATGAAGCCGCCGCCGACATCGATCTGGAACCGCTTCGCGCGGAACGCGCCACCGAGCGCGAAGGTGGTGCGGGCCGCCCCGTCGATGTCGGCGCGCAGCCAGCCGGCCTTGGCCGAGGCGGTGTCGTGGCCGATGCCGCCGCGCAGGATGATCGTGTTCGCACCCTGCGGGATGTGATAGCTGCCGCCGAGCCGCACGTTGAACGTGTCCTTGGACTCGTGCCGGACGACGTTGTCCTTGAGCGACAGCGCGCTCACGCCGTTGACGAAGATGTCCGCGTCGACCACGACCTGGTAGTTCTTGACCAGCTCCGCGCCCCAGTTCTCCCAGCCGACGTTGAGCTCGATGTCACCCCGCATGACTCCGTCGGCGCCGAGCATCTTGTAGCGCGCGCCGAGATGCGCGCTCATCGGCAACGCGAAGTCGATGCACGCCTGCTGCGCCTCGAGCGTGCCGCCCGTCGCGCATCGCGCGAACTGATCGTCGGTCGGGCCGATCGTGATCGGCTCGCCGTTGAGGTTCACGTTCGGGCCGTTCTCGCTCGTTGCCGAGCCCTTGGCGTGGATCGTGACCTGCGAGTTGTAGCTCGCGGCGAACTCGAGGTTCGGCGTCGGCCGGAACGCCACGCCGAGGCCGAACGCCGGGATGAGGCTGTCCTTGGCGTCGACGCTGAACTGGGAGTCCTTCTTGATGAACTCCTCGACGTTTCCGGGGACGCCCCAGATCGTGGTGGTCGACTTGAGGTCGGCGAAGCCGAGCGAGAACCGCGCACCGACATCGAGCTTCGGGCTGATCCGATACGCCGCCGCGATCGACGGCAGGAGCACCGCGGCCTCCTGCTTGACGATGTCGTAGCGCGACGCCGGCGGCGGCCTGGTGAAGTCGCCGTTGAACGCGTAGTCCTCGCCGTTCACGTTCGCCATGTCGCGAAACGGGTACGCGTTGGGCGCGTACATGCCCGCCGCGACGGTCAGGTTCGGGATGCGGCCGCCGAGATCGCTCACGATCGCGATGACCGGGACGGGCTGGAAGCTGCCGACCCCGAGCGGCAGCTTGGGCTTGTTCTTCACCGTCCCGAACGGCTGGCCCTCGTAGCCCGGGTCCTCGTCCGCGATCGTGTCGTACGTGCCGCGGCGCGTGAACTGCATCGAGTAACTGATGATCGCCGCCGACAACGAGATCGTCGTGCCCTTCGATTTCGCGAGGCCGGCGGGATTGAGTGACAGCGCCTCGCCATCGTCGGCCGACGCGACCGCCGCACCTGCACGCGACGTCGAGATCGCGCCGCTACCCGGAAGGAACAGTCCACCAGCGGAGGCGAGGTGGGGCGTGCACAGGGTTCCGAGGAAGATAAGTGCGCGAAGCTTCATGGAAGCCGCGAAAGTACCTCAGCCTTTCTACGCGCTGAAAGCCCAATATGGGTCAACAAGATGGCGATGGCCGCCGGGGTCACGCCGCTGATCCGCGAGGCCTGCCCCACCGATCGTGGCCGGATCGCCTCCAGCTTCTCGACAACCTCGTTCGAGAGCCCCGGGATCCCGTGGAAGTCGAGCTCGAGGGGCACGAGCACCGAATCGGCACGGGCGACCCGCGCGGCATCGGCTTCCTGGCGCCGTAGGTAACCTTCGTAGGCAAGCTCGATCTGGATCCGCTCGAGCGTCGCGGGGCTCGCCTCGCTCGCGGCGACACCTCCCGCCGCGGCGATCTCCTCGACCGCACGCCAGTCGAGCTCGGGTCGACGCGCCAGCTCGGCGAGCGTCGCGCGGCGGTCGGTGATCGGCGACGAGCCGAAGCGCGCCATCGCGGCGTTGACGGCGATGGTGCCGGTCACCGACGCACGTCGTGCGCGGTCGAACGCACCCGCGAGCTCGACCTGCCAGCCTTCGTAGGCGCGCCAGCGCTCGTCGTCGACGAGGCCGAGCGTGCGGCCGATCGGCAGCAAGCGATCCGCAGCGTTATCTTCGCGCAGCAAGAGCCGGAACTCGGCGCGCGACGTCATCATGCGATACGGCTCCTTCGTGCCGAGCGTGGTGAGGTCGTCGACGAGCACGCCGGCGTAGCCTTGATCGCGCCGCAGGATGAGCGGATCGCGTCCCGATCCCGCGAGCGCTGCGTTGATCCCGGCGAGCAGGCCCTGGATCGCGGCCTCCTCGTAGCCCGAGGTGCCGTTGATCTGGCCGGCGCAGTACAGCCCGCGCACGCGGCGCGTCTCGAGCGTCGGCAGCACCTCGCGCGGATCGATGAAGTCGTACTCGACGGCGTAGCCCGGCCGCGTCATCTCGGCGCGCTCGAGGCCCGGGATCGTGCGCAGGAACGCGAGCTGGACGTCGAACGGCAGCGACGTCGAGATACCGTTCGGATAGACCTCGCCCGCACCTCCCAGGCCGACCTCCACCCCCTCGGGCTCGAGGAAGATCTGGTGGCGGTCTTTGTCCGCAAACCGGACGACCTTGTCCTCGATGCTCGGGCAGTAGCGCGGCCCCGTGCCCTCGATCTCCTTGCGCCCCGCAGCGTCCCTGGAGAACAGCGGAGAGCGATGCAGGTTGTCGCGGATCGCGGCGTGCGTGCGCTCGTTCGTGTACGTGATCCAGCACGGCACCTGCGGCAACGGCGGCGGCTGGTGGGTGCGGGACCACCGGAACATCGGCGGCGGATCATCGCCGGGCTGTACCTCGAGGCCCGCGAGGTCGAGCGTGCGCCGATCGAGCCGGCAGGGCGTGCCGGTCTTGAGCCGCGCGAGCGGAAACCCGAGCGCCGCGAGCGAGTGCGAGAGCCCGATCGCGGGTGCCTCGCCGGCGCGCCCGCCCGCCGAGCGCGCCTCGCCGACGAAGATCGCGCCGCGCAGGAACGTCCCGGTCGTCAGGATCACCGCGCGGCTGCGATAGCGCACGCCCATGGTCGTGGTCACGCCGCAGATCTTGCCGTCGTCGACGCCGAGCTGCGCGACCTCACCCTGGCGAAGCGCGAGCCGGTCGCAACGCTCGAGGCGCATCCGCATCTCGTCGCGATAGCGGCGCTTGTCGGCCTGCGCACGCGTCGATCGCACGGCCGGGCCCTTCGAGGCATTGAGCCGGCGAAACTGGATGCCGGTCTGATCGATCACGCTCGCCATCTCGCCGCCGAGCGCGTCGAGCTCCTTGACGAGGTGCCCCTTCGCGACGCCGCCGATCGCCGGGTTGCACGACATCTGGGCGACCATGTCGAGGCTGCCGGTGAGCACCAGGACGCGAGCGCCCATGCGCGCCGCGGCGAGCGAGGCCTCGCATCCCGCGTGGCCCGCTCCGACGACGATCACGTCGTAGCTATCCGGGTACTCGAAGCTCATGGGCCCTACGGCGTAGCAGGTTCCTCGGCCGCCGGATCTTCTCCCGCCGGCCCCTTGCCCCCGCCCTCCCCGCACGAAGGGTCGCCGTGCGGCTTCCACGGCGCGAACTTGTAGACATCGAGCGTGAGCTGCACCGCGAGCTCGCTCGGATACTCCTGATCGGGGGACCTGCCGTGATCCCAGATCAAGCCCTTGATCTTCGTCGAGCCGCAGGTGTCGTGGAGGCCGCGCTTGATCGCCGCGTACTCCGCCTGCTTGCCGTCGAGCTCGGTGAACGAGCACACGCCCGGGTTGCCACACACGAACGAAAACGTCTCGTACCAGGACTTCGTCTTCGTCCCGAGCTCGCGAACCTCGAGCGCCAGCGACACGCCGTGCTGGTTCGAGGCGCGCAGCTCCAGCGGATGCTTGCCGGGTGCGAGATCGAGGTAGAAGCACGCGTCGGCCTTCTCGGGGCTCTTGTAGAGCACCATGTTCGGCGGCAACGAGACCCACAGATCGTAGGCGGAGCCGAGGCGGATCTCGAACCGCTTGCGACCATCCTCGGGGTAGCCCACTCCGCCGTCCTCGGCCCCCGAGCGACACTTGCACTGGCCGTCACTGCACAGCGGGCTCATCAAGGTGCCCGTCGTCAGCTTTGCCGGCGGGGGACCGATCTTGATATGCGGCGGCTTCGTGCCCCCACAGCCGAGGGTGAGCACGAGCACTATGGTTGCGAGACGCATGCCTTCTTATCGCAGGCAACACCGCAGGCTTACCAGCGGTCCAACCCTCGGCGTTGATCCGCATCTCCTCTCGGTGTATCAACACCGCTTCGGAAAGCTTCAATGATTTCCAACAAGTTCTCCCTCGCTTCACTGGCCCTGATCGTCGCCCTGGGTATCGCCGCCGCGTGCGGTGGTGGCAAGGGTGGTGGTGCGGTCGAGTACTCGGTCTCGGCACAGAAGAACTACGAGAAGGGCCTCAAGCAGCTCGATGCGAAGGACTGGGTCGCGGCGTCGAAGTACTTCGGCTTCATCAAGAGCCGGTTCCCGTACTCGAAGTACGCCACGCTCGCCGAGCTCCGGCTCGCCGACGCCGAGTTCGGGGCCGAGCAGTACCTCGAGGCGATCGACAGCTACCGCCTGTTCATCAAGTTTCACCCGACGCACGAGATGGTCGCGAACGGCTACGCCACGTACCGGATCGGCGAGGCGTACTACAAGCAGCTCCCCGGCGACTTCTGGATGTTTCCGCCGTCGTTCGAAAAGGATCAGTCGTCGACCGAGGACGCCACCAACGAGCTCAAGAGCTTCCTCGACAAGTATCCGGACTCGCCGTATCGCAGCAAGGCGAAGGAGATCGTCATCAAGGTCGGCAAGCGGCTCGCCGATCACGAGTGGTACGTCGCCCGCTACTACTGGGATCGCGGCAAGCCGATGGGCACCGTGCTCCGCCTGCGGCGCTTGCTCGAGCGCTATCGAGGCGTCGGCTATGACGACGAGGCGCTGTGGCTGCTCGGTCGCGCGTACGTCGCGGTCGCGATGCCCGATCGCGCGAAGGGCGTGTGGAAAGAGCTCGTCGAGAAGTACCCGAAGAGCGACCACGTCGATGATGCTCGCGACGCGTTAGCCGGCCTGAAGTAGCCGACAGTCGCGCTACCTACGGTAAGGTAGAGGCTGATGAGCGACCGGGTAGAGCAGCTGATCAGGCTCGGCCGCGAGCACTACAACGCGAGCGAGTACGAGCGCGCGGAGCCGTTCCTCTCGGAGGCGGCCGCGGCCCGTCCCAGCTTCCCCGACCTCTACAACATGCTCGGGGTCATCTATCACGCGCAGGGCCGGTTCTCCGATGCCGAGGAAGCGTTCGAGAACGCGCTTCGCCTCAACCCTCGCTACACGGAGGCCGCGCTCAACCTCTCCGTCACCTACAACGATCGTGGCAAGTACGATCTCGCGCGCGAGGTCTACACCAAGGCGGTCTCGGCCAGCGTCGGTCAGCCCAACGCGCTCGATCGGTTCGCGCGCGGCAAGCTCGCCAACATGCACGCCGACCTCGGCGGCGCGTACTCGGGCCTCGCGATGTTCGACGAGGCCGTGCGCGAATACTCCAAGGCGCTCGACCTGTGTCCGGAGTTCGCCGATCTGCGCGTCCGCCTCGGCAACGTCTACCGCGACATGGGCGTCTATCACGCCGCGGTCGCCGAGTTCGAGCACGCGAAGCGCCTGCGCCCCGACTTCATCCCGGCCCGCATCCACCTCGGTGTCACGCTGTTCTCGCTCGGCCGTCGCGACGCCGCGATCGCCGAGTGGGAAGCGGTGCTCCAGATCGATCCGACGAACAAGAGTGCCCAGCTCTACATCCGCATGGTCAACGACGAGAACGGCCCGCGGCCCGGCAGTGCGTTGATGTCGCGCTGACTGACCGCCCGGCGGCCAGGCCACGGCGGTCCGGCTTCGAGCTCCAGAAGGGGCGGCTCGTCAGTTCGCGGCGGTCTTCGGCGGGGGCTTCGGCAGCTGGAGCACCATCACGAAGTCATTCATCGGCTTCGCGAGGACCTCGGCGAGGCCGCCTTCGCCATCGTCGATCACCGGGCGGATCGAGAGCACGTCGTCGATGCCGCGCCGCTTCAGCCGGCCGATGATCGCGGAGTCGTGGCAGTGGCCGTTGCCGGCGAGGATGATCAGCTGGCCCGTCGGGTTGGCCTTGAGCCACTTCGCGCCGCCCTCGGCCATCGTCTCGTCCCACAGCACCTGCGCGGTGTAGATGCGCTCGGCGCTGGGCATCGCCGGCTTGTCGCCGGACGTTTCGTGCGGGTTGGCGGGTGGTGTGGGGGCCGGCGCGTCGGGGGCCGGCGAGTCGGGGGCCGCGGGCTCTTCCTTCTTCGTCGCGTGGCCGGAGGCTCCGCCCATGCCTTCCATCAGGCCGTTGAACCACGCGCGATGGATGGCATCGTCGAGCTTGAGCTCGGGGACCTGCGACTTCTCGTCCGCGGTGAGCGACTCGAGCCCCTGGCGCACGATCTTCTTGACCAGCTCCTTCTGCGTGTTGAGCGCGAGCAGCGTGCCACCGGCGGCGATCGCGGCCTCGAACGTCGGAGCGTAGAAGTTCCAGTCATAGCCCCAGCGCTCCGCCCATCCGGCGCGCGAGCGGAGTGCCTCGCCGTCGATCCGCTTCGCCGTGTAGTCGTCGAGCGGCCCCTGGAACGGGCGCTGGATCATCTCGAGTCCGAGCGCCAGCTTGTGCTTGCCGAGGCGCTTCACGCTCTCGCGAACGACGTGGAGCTGCACCCAGTGATGATGCGGATTGGGATGCTCTTCGCCGACGCACACGGCCCGAGCCTTGGCGAGCCGGCCCCAGAACGCATCCTCGGTGATCTGCGTGCCGTTGCGTTCGAGGACCTGATACGGGAGGGCGGCAGCGTCGAGCCCGCCCTTCATCGGCGTGGGCTTTGTGGGGCCGCCGTACTTGCCGCCGCAGCCCGCGATCACGGCGACAGCGACGAGCGCGCGAAACGTGGTCATCCGCAAATGCTACACCCTCTTCGGCGCTTGGCTCGTGAAGCTGGTGTCACGGTTTGGGCGGAGCGGCGCGCTCGTGCGAGAGTCTCGGCGTGCGTTTGCCTTTCCTCACCGCCGAGCTCCCGGGCATCGGCGGGGTCCTGCGTGCGACCGACGACGACTTCGTGGTCGACGAGGAGCCGGCCTATCTACCGTCGGGTACGGGCGATCACATCTTCGTGCGGATCGAGAAGCGCGGGCTCACCACGCCGAGTGCCGTGACCGCGATCGCGCGTGCGCTCCGCATCCGCGATCGCGACATCGGCGTTGCCGGGATGAAGGACCGCCACGCGGTGACCACCCAGTGGCTCAGCTTGCCGCCGCCGGTGACGCCCGAGGCCGGGCTCGCGCTCGCGCTCGACGGGATTCGCGTGCTCGAAGCGGTGAGGCATCCGCACAAGCTGCGCACCGGGCACGTGCGCGCGAATCGGTTCCGGTTGCGGGTACGCGGCACGGGTCCAGGTGCCGCCGAGTTGGCGCGCGCGATCCTCGAGCGACTCGCCGCGCAACCGGGTGCGCCGAACTGGTTCGGCGAGCAGCGCTTCGGGAGGGCCGGCGACAACGCCGCGCGCGCCCGCGAGCTCATCGCCCGCGCGTCCCAGGGAGCTTCCGGCGGACGCCGCGATCGGCGCATGGATCGCCTGATGCTGTCGGCGTTACAGTCCGAGCTGTTCAACGCGTGGCTGGTGGCGCGGCTCGCCGACGGCCTGTATCGCAGCGTGCTCGTGGGCGACATCCTCCACAAGCGGAGCGGAGGCATGTTCGCGTGCGAGGACGCCGAGACCGATACCGCGCGCCTGCTCGCCGGCGAGATCGTGCCGACCGGGCCGATGTTCGGCGAGGCCATGCGCAGGCCCACCGACGGCACGCTCGCCGCCGCGCGCGAGGACGTCATCCTCGCCGCCGCGAACCTGACGCGGGAGGCATTCGCGAGCGTGCGCGCGATCGCCGAGGGTACCCGGCGTGACGCCGCCATCACGGTCGCCGACGTCGCGGTCCTCGCCGTGGACCACGAGACCACCTCCGTCGCGTTCACGTTGCCCGGCGGCGCGTACGCGACCGAAGTAATGCGCGAAGTCATGAAGCACCCCCCGACCACGACCGAGACCGAGCCGCCGGCCCAGTCGCACGACGCACCGGATTAGGGCTACGCTCCGTTCGCGATGGATCTATCCAAGGCGTTCGTCGATTTCGCCCAGCTCGGAGCCAACTGGGTCCTGTGGCTCCTGATCGGGCTCTCCGTCATCTCGATCGGCGTGATGATCGATCGCTTCCTGTGGTTTCGCGGTCGCGATACCGACACCGACAGGTTCAATCGCGAGCTCCGCGGCGCGTTCGAGCGCGGAGAGATCGAGCGCGTGCAGGCGAAGTACAAGGAGGATCCCGCGATCCCCGTGCAGGTCGCGCTACGCGGCCTCGCGGAGCGTACGCATGGCGCGGAGGCGGCCGCGGAGGCGATGCACGGCGAGCGCGCGCGCTGGAGGCGCACGGCCGATCGCAACCTGATCATCCTCGGTACGCTCGGTAACAACGTCCCGTTCGTCGGCCTGTTCGGCACGGTGCTCGGCGTGATGAGCGCGTTCGTCGAGCTCAAGGCGAATACGCCAGCGGCGCAGGAGAAGACGCTCGACCTGATCGCCGAGGCCCTCGCCGCGACCGCGTTCGGGCTGCTCGTCGCGATCCCGGCCGTCGTCGCGTTCAACTACTTCACGCGGCGGCTCAGGGTCGTGATGGCCGGGGCCGACGAGTGCGCGCACCAGGTGCTCTCGCTCGTGCACGCGGCGGCCGAGGCGAAGCAGCCTCCCCCGGCGACGAAGCAGGAGCCGACCAAGTCCGAGACCAAGTCCGAGACCAAGAAGGCACCCGATGGCGGGGAGTAGCCTCTACAAGGATACCGACGAGGGCATCACCGACATCAACGTCACGCCGTTCGTCGACGTGGTGCTGGTGCTGCTCGTGGTGTTCATGGTCACCGCGAAGCTCATCGTCGCGCGTGGGGTCGATATCGACAAGCCGAAGGCCGCGACCGGGGGCGAGGTCCAGAGCACCCTGCGCGTGTCGGTCGACGACAAAGGCCAGCTGTTCGTCAACGGGAACAAGTTCGACGACGACGCCTCCGCGATCGCGCGGATCAAGGCGCTCGCGGCGAGCACCGACAAGCCCAAGGCGATCATCGCCGGTGATCGGCGCGGCGCGTACGGCGGCGTGATGCGTGCGATCGATCTCGTTCAGCAAGCCGGCATCACGGCCATCGCGCTCGAGAACGAACGCCCCTGACGGTGCGCGACGACCCTGCTAGGCTCGGTGTCGTGCGCTGGGATTCGCCGATCCTGCTCGTGATAGCCGGCACCCTCGCGATCCACACGATCTTGCTCGTCTCGCTCGACGCGCTGGCGATCACGCACCCGAGCCGCAAGCGGGAGCGAGCGCCCCGGATCGGTCTCGTCGAGATCAAGCTCGACAAGCCGCCGATCCTGAAACCCGCAGCGGCTCCCGTGCAGGCGCGCAACGACAGCCCGCCGATCAAGCAGGACACCTCGAAGCCGCGCCCGCGGGCGATCCGCGAGCCGCAGGCCCGCCAGGTCGTGACACCGCCGACCGAGGTGCTGCCGACGAGCCAGGTGCCGGCCGGTGGTGATCCCACGATCTCGATGCCCGACATCGCGCCATCGGCCACGGGCGTGGGCGTCGCGGTCGGCAAGCGCAACACCGGGCACATCGGGCGTGGCGGCAGCGGTGGGGGCACGGGATCGGGCGTCGGATCGGGCTCCGCGGAAGCGCCGCCGATCCCGGTCTCGATCGCGACGATCAAGACCCGAGCGCTGCCCAAGGGCGACAACAGCTACTTCGACGCCGGGAAGGACTATCCGGCGGAGGCCCGCCAGCTCGGGATCGAGGGGCCGATCCGGGTCCGGCTGGTCGTCGACGACAAGGGCAAGGTCAAGGCGGCGGTACTGCTCAACCGGCTCGGACATGGGCTCGACGAGCTCGCGCTCGAACGCTCGAAGCGGATCGAGTTCGAGCCGGCGAAGGACACCGACGACAAGCCGGTCAGCTCGGTCGTCGTGTGGACCTTCAACATGACCTTACCGAAGTAACCCGAGTAACCCGCTCGTACCCCAACGGCCGATGTAGGCACCCGGGCGGCTATTTCAGCGCCGTCCACAACGGGCGTAGAATTCAGACCATGCGCATTCCATGGGGGATGAGCGCTGTCCTCGGGCTCGCGCTCATCGCGACTCCGGGCTCGGCCCTCGCTCAACAGGCTCCGTTCGATCCCGCCATCGATGTACAGACGTTCGAGTACTCGATCGGGCCGAAGACCTTCTTCACCGTCGGCGACGGCGACGTCGCCAACCACAAGCAACTCGCGGTCGACGTGCTCGTCACGTACCTGACGAAGCCGTTCAAGATCTTCGACGTCGACCCCATGAACCCAGACGAGGTCGGCGACGAGCGGGTGACGGTGGTCGAGTCGCTGGTGGCCGCGCAGCTCACCGCGGCGTACGGCGTGACCGACAAGCTCCAGCTCGGAGTGAACCTGCCGCTGATCTTCGCGCTCAACGGTGACGGCCTCGATCCCGACACCGGCATGGCGTCGATGGGCGGCCTCTCCGTCACCGGCCTCGGCGATCTGCTCGTCGAGGGCAAGATGCGGCTGTACAAGAAGGACGCGCTGCGCATCGCGGGCATGGTCGGCATCTCGCTGCCGACGAGCTTCGGCAGCGATGGCTCGGCGTTCATCGGCGATAACCTGCCGACTCTCCGCGCCCGCATGGCGCTGCAGCTCGATCCGGCCAGGCGCGTCTCGTTCGGCATCAACGGCGGCGTCCTGCTGCGCAAGCCGCGCACGATCTACGACAGCACGATCGGCCCGCAGCTGACGTGGGGTGCGGCCGCCGCGGTCCGGATCACCGACCGGTTCTCGCTGATCGGTGAGGGCTACGGGCGCACCGGCATTCCGGACTTCAGCCTCGACGCGAGCCCGCTCGAGGTCGAGGGCGGGCTGCGGATCTACGCGACGAACGCGGTCGCGGTGGTCGTCGGTGGTGGCGCCGGGCTCGTGCGGGGCATCGGCTCTCCGGAGGCACGGTTCTTCGTCTCGCTCGGCTACGCACCCGACGTGCGCGACTCGGACGGCGATGGCGTCCCGAACGGCCGCGACAAGTGCTTGCTGGTTCCCGAGGACAGGGACGGCACCGAAGACGACGACGGCTGCCCCGACGACGATAACGACGGCGACCGCCGCCCCGACGACGTCGACAAGTGCCCGAACGAGGCCGAGGACCTCGACGGCTTCGACGACGACGATGGTTGCCCCGAGCTCGACAACGACAAGGACGGGATCGCCGACCTCCAGGACAAGTGCATCAACGACGCCGAGGACCACAAGGAGCCGTATCCCAAGGATGGTTGCCCGGGTAACAAGCGTGACTCCGACGGCGATGGCCTCAACGACGAGCTCGACAAGTGTCCCCAGCAGGAAGAGGACCTCGACGGCTTCGAGGACGGCGACGGCTGTCCCGAAGCCGATAACGACAACGACGGCATTCCCGACGCGCAGGACACGTGCCCGGTGTGCGCCGAGGACAAGGACGGCTTCAAGGACGACGACGGCTGCCCCGACAACGACAACGACAAGGACGGCATCGCCGACGCCGCCGACAAGTGCCCGATGGAGGCCGAGACCCTCAACGGCATCAAGGACGACGACGGCTGTCCCGACACCGGCGGCGTGACCGTGGTGAAGCTCGACGGAGATCGCCTCGTCATCGAGCGCGTGCCCTCGCTCGCCGGAGGCAAGCTGTCGCCTGCCGGCACGATCATCGTCGATCAGATGGCGCTCGTGATGGCCTCGCACGACGAGGTCTCGAGGTGGCTGGTCGCGCTCGCGCAGCCGAAGGCCGCCGATGCCACGGCGCTCGCGACCGCGGTCAAGGCCCGACTCGTCGCGAAGGGAGTGGCCGCGGATCGGCTCTCCGTGCTCGGCGCGGCCGGTGCTGCGAAGATCGGTGGCGTCGTGCAGGAGCGCGCGGAGACCGCTCCGGTCTGCCCGTCCGGCCGCGAGACCAAGCCGCGGCCCGAGGCGTCGATCGCGCCGAAGCCGGGCACCCCGATCCCCGACAAGAAGCCCGATAGTCCGGCGACCAAGCAGCCCGAGGCGAAGCCGGTCCCCGACGAGATCGAGATCGATTAGCGCGAGCCGCGCAGGACCGTCGGCGGTGCATCGGGCAACAGCTCGAGCACCTCGATCGGACCGCCGTAGAGCTTGCCGAGACCGACGTCGATCCGCCACACGAGGTCGTCGCACAGCGCGTTGATCCCCAGCGCCTGCACCGTGTGCCCGAGGACCATGCGCTTGACGCCGAGCGCGGCGAGTGCCGCCTTGGCCTGTGCGCAGTCGGCGCTCTCGAGGCCGACCGCGCGAGTCCACACCGGGCTGTCGTCGGAGGTGAGGGCCGGCGGTGGTGCTTCGGGCCCACCCGCCTGGCCGTCGAGCCAGCACCGCGACGACTGGTTGATCGCGTCGACCTGGGTGACCCAGTCACCGATCACGCCGGCGTGAGAGAACACCGTGTCGCCGACGATCGCGACCACCGCGTGCTCCGCGAGCCACTTCGCGTAGACGCCACCGGGCCCGAGCGCCGCGATCCGCTTGCGCGCGGGCGCCGGAACGGCACTCCACTTTGCAATATCGAGGTTCGGCACGTCGTCGAAGTCGCCCATCGCGCCCGGCGTGACGTACCGGAAGTCTCCGGCCGCGTTCATCAGCTCGTGGTTGCCGAGCAGCATGATCATCGCGCCGCCCGCGGCCTTCGCGTCGACCTCGAGCCGCGCGATCAGATCGAGGACCGCCTGCTCGTCGTCGCCACGATCGAGCACGTCGCCGGTCTGCACCACCACGAGCTCGCCGCCGATCCAGCGATCGCGAGCGTCGATCGCTCCCGCGGCGCGAAGCGCGGACCGCGCGGCGCCGAGGTCGCCGTGGAGGTCACCGATCGCGACGAGGCGCCTCGGCATCGGATAGCGGGCGGAGATCGGCGCGAGCGTGCATCCGGCGGGAGCGGGCGCGGCAACCGCGGGCTCGCTCGGCGGCTTCGTCGCGGCCGGCTCGCGGTGCTTGCGATCACAGCCGCACGCGACCACGAGAGCCAGGGCAAGCAGCTGGAACCGCACGTTGGAGGTATAGCCCCAACCTGGTGAAACTTCGACGCTGGACCCCGAGGGCACTTGCTCGCCTGGCGGCTCGCTGGCGCACCCCAAGGGCACTTGCTCGCCTGGCGGCTCGCTGGCGCACCCCAAGGGCACTTGCTCGCCTGGCGGCTCGCTGGCGTAAGCCGCGAGTGGTGGGTCCGTTGGAGACGCATATGCGTATCTTGTTGGTCCTCGTTCCGCTCCTTCCGCTCGGTGCGTGCGGCGCCTCGGGCGCGCTTCGCCAGGCGACCCTGGCCGGTCAGTGCGCTGCCGACGATGTCGCGTGCTCGCGTCGCCACCCGCTCGCGCCGCTCGCGATCGGCACCCGGTTCTACCCGGATATCTCCGTCGAGGTCGCCGGGACCTCCACCCCGAGTCTCCAGCTCGAGAGCGCGACGCCCGACATCGTCGCCGTCGAGGACGGCATGCTCGTGGCGCGCAAGGCGGGCGCGAGCGCGGTGCTGATCTCGACCGATGATGGCTCGGTCGTCGACTTCGTTCACGTCTGGGTGGCGCCGGTCACGAAGATCACGCTCGCACGCCGCGACGGCGATCGGCTCGGCGGCGCGATCGGCCTCGCGGTCGGCGAGGACATCACGATCCAGCCGACGTTGTGGAACGGCGCGCAGCGGCTCTCCGGTGACGGCGACGCGCAGTGGACGGTGTCGAATGAAGGCACGCTCAGCGTGCTCCGCGATGGCTCCTCGGATCGACGGCGGCTCCGTGCACGGACGCCCGGCAAGACCACGGTCACGGTCGCGCTCGGCGAGACGAAGACCACCGTCGAGATCGAGGTGGTGCCATGAAGCGCCTGATCGGAGCCATCTACTTGCTGTGCGCGACCTCGATGCTCCTCGCACTCGCGGGCTCGACCGGATGCGCGCCGAACCTGTCCGCGCAATCCGTGGCCCCTCCAGGCCGCACCGCACGGCTCGACGAAGTGCGTGGCTTCTGGGGGATCCAGTCGTACAGGATCGAGCTGTCGGCCGGAGTCGCGCTCGCGGTAACCTGCTACCAGACCGGTCCGTGCGAGGAGCTTTCGGTGATCTCCGACAATCCCGCGATCGCCGAGGTGCGCCCCGCTTCGATCGGCACGCTCGAGCGCAACGGGATGGGAACCAACCAGGCCACCTCGTCCGGAATCGTCATCGTCGGCAAGGCGCCGGGAACGGCGAGGCTTCGCCTGCGCACCAAGGACGGCAAGCGCGACATCGCCGTGACGATCATCGCGCCGCCGCAGCCGACTCCAGCCGCGACCGTCGCACGCTAGGGCGTCGCCGCGAACACGAGTGCCGCTGGCCTTGGTCGTCTTGACGCTGTGGTGAGCGCGACGAGCCGGCTCATTCGGCGCTCCGGCGCCGCCGCACGATCACGCCCCGCTCGGAATCGCCCCAGTAGAGGTGCTCGCCGTCGACGATGACCGAGCTCGGATCGCCGACTCGCGCGACGACGCTCGCGCGGCCTCCGGCCTTCGGCACGCGGTAGATCGCGCTTCCCGGCGGTTCCTGAAACTCGCTGCCCCAGTAGACGAAGCGATCGTCTGCAGCCACGTCGGAGACCACGCCATTGGCGGCGGCGAGCTCGACCGACCGCCCACCGCTGCGCGCCGCGCGGTGAACCTGACCGGCGGCGCCGAACAGCACGGTGTCGCCATCGAACATGATCGCCTGGACCTCGGTATCACCCTGCGAGACCTGCTCGATCGTGCCGTCGGGTTTCACCCGCACGAACCCGAGGTCGGTGCCGACGTAGACGCCCTCGGACTGCGCCAGCATCAAGGGTCCCTGGCCCGGCATCTCGACGGTCCTGCGTGGCTGGCCGTCCGTGATCGCGTACCAGCCGAGACGCGTGCGCTGCTGCCTGGGATCGTACGAGGCCACCACGACCTCGTCGCGGTCGCGCGTGATGTCCCACACGTTCACCGGCAGCGCCTTCAGGAGCACGGTCTCGGTCCCACCGGTCTTGCCGATCCAGTGGACCGTGTCGCCATCGCCCCACCACACCCGGTCGCGATCGAGCGTGAGCCCGCGTGCGTCGGTCGTTGCCGCGATCCGGACGGCTCGTGCGCCCGGCCGCTTCTCGGCACGCCAGATCCCCTCCTCGCCGTCCTCGCCGCCGATCCAGAACAGGTAGCGATCGTCGATCCCCATCGCGTGCACGCCCGGTGCATCGCGAACCACGACCTCCTGGATGGGCGGCGGCGTCGGGATCGGGGGAGGCTCCGGCGCCGGACCGCCACCCGACCAGCACGCCGGGATCACGGCGATGGCGACCACGCCGAGCCTCATCAACTCGGCGGCGGTGCGGGTGCATTCGCGACGAGCCCGACCACCACCGTGATGTTGTCGTCGCCGCCGCGGTTGTTCGCGAGCTCGATCAGCGTCTCCGGCAGTCGCCGGTACCAGGTCATCGCGACGATCCGCTCGAGCTCGCCGTGCTCGATGTAGTTCGACATTCCATCGGAGCACAGCAGAAAACAGTCGCCCGGCGACACCGGCACGCTCTTCATGTCTGCCTCGATGTCGCGCTCGAACCCGATCGACTTCGTGATCACGTGACGATACTTGCTGCTCTTCGCCTCGGCCTCGTTGATCTGCCCCGAGCGAAGCTGCTCTGCGATCCACGAGTGGTCGTCCGTGAGCTGCTTGAGCTGGCCGTCGCGGAACATGTAGCAGCGCGAGTCACCGGCATGCACGACATTCGCGCGGCCGCCGTGCACCAGCACCGCGGTCAAGGTCGTACCCATCCCGCGCAGCTCCGGCTTGTTCCACGATGCCTCGAAGATCGCCGAGCTCGCCCGTCGCACCACGCCGCGCATCAGCTCGAGCACCGGCGAGAACGCCAGCACCCCACCGCCGGGTAGCGTCGGCTCGTCGCCCTTGATCGGCGAGTCCGACGTCGCGGTATGGATCGCCGCCGCCGACAGCTGTCGCGGCGAGGTCGGGGCCAGGCCGCTGTCCATGATCGGATCGACGGCCGGCATCTCCTCGGTGGTCCGCATGCTCGCCGCGAGCTGGTCCCGCAGCGCGCGCTCGAAGTTCCCGCGCGCCTCCGCGAGCTCGCGCCCCAGATACTCCACGGCCATCCGGCTCGCCGTCGCGCCGCCCTGATGCCCGCCCATCCCATCGGCGACCGCCATGATCCCGGTCTCGGGATCGACGAGGTACGCGTCCTCGTTGCGCTCTCGCTTGCGCCCCGGATCGCTCTGGCCCCACGCCCACAGCCTCATGCCGCCTGCCTTCGCAGGAGCCTCTGGCTCCGGATCATTGATACTCCGCGCTCCGCTCGCTGAGGTTTCCGTCCTCGCAGCGCAAGATCTTGCCCTTGCCCTCGATCTTCGTCAGCAGGCTCACCGGCCGCGTCCACACCCGGCTCGCGTTGCGCAGCGTGTCGCGCGCCTGCCCACCATCGAGGTCGATGCCCTCGTGGATGTGCCGCAACAGCAACTCGCTCTTGTTCTCGAAGTTGCCATCCTCGACGACGATCACCGGCTGGCCGCGGTTCGTCAGCATCCGCAGCAGCTGATCCTTCACCTTCTTGAACTCGCGGCTCATGATCTCCCAGTTGCCGCTGCGCTCGGAGAAGCCGAACGAATAGAACTTCTGCTCGATGCAGAACTCGAGCGTGAAGAACTCGTCGAGAAACGTGATGTCGTTGTAGAGCTTGCGGACCTCGAAGATCCGCTGCGCGCCAAGGCCCGTCCTGCGGTCCCAGTTTCGCTTCAGATCCATCTGATCGCAGTCATCCCACTCCTTACCGAACTGACCGCGGTTCCACCGGTCCTCGATGTTGCGGAAGAGCTCGACGCCGAGCTTGTACGGATTGAGGCGCCCTGGCGACGTCGCCAGCACACCCGAGTTGGCGTCAGCGTAGTCGATGATCTCCGCCGCCGTCAGCGCCTTCTCGGTGAGGATCTTCGAGTGCCAGTACGAGTTGTGGTTGATGAAGCCGCCCGCCGCGTAGCGATGCGTCTCGGCCACCGAGATGTCGTAGACATCGGCGCGCCCGGGCTCGAGGGAGACCACCTCGTCTTCCCACTTCTGCTTCTTGAACCAGCGATGCGAACGGACGTACTCGTCAAGCGCTGCTTGTTTGCGCTCGAGCCCGAAGCCGATCCGGTCGGCAAAGATCTTCGCCGACTCGCCCATGATGTCGACGTGCCAGCAACCGTCGGTCTGCTTGCGCTTGTAGCTGAGGATCCCGTAGTTCAGCAGCAGGAGCTGGGTCTGCTCGGCGAGCTTGTCGCTCATCGTACTGAGGATGACGCCCTGCTTGCCGGCGTACCCATCGCAGTCGAAGTAGGCGCGCAAGAACGCGCGCACGACTGGCTCTGGAGACCGCAGGATCGCGTCCGGAATCGTCTTCTCGCGTGCGCTCGAACCGTGCGTGAGCCCAAAGAACTCGATGAGGAAATCCGAAAGATGCAGGGAGTGAAGTAGTACGCGCCAGCGACCTTCGTCGAGGGAGATGCTCGCCGTGACGTCGAACAGGTCTTTCGCGAGTCGATGAAACGCGAGCGCTTGCGGTTCGTCACCCGTCGTCAGCCCTAGCACGCGCCTCACGCGGCTAATGTGACCGTCCCCGACCAGATAACCGAGGAAGGCTCCGACTTGTGCGTCGACTCTGCTGGGAATTCGAACTGAGGCGCGTCGGTTCGTCGAGAGCGGGATCGCGAGGTTCTCTTCGCGATCGTGCTCGACCAGGGCCACTTGCAGCGCCGCAGCTGTCGCAGAGCTGACGCCGATGCGGTTCGCCTGGTAGCGACACACGGTCTCGACAGAGACTCCCGCGCCTGCCGCGGCGTCCCGCAACGTCACTCGATAAGGCTCGATCCAATGGACGCGAACCTGTTGCTCGGGCCATCGGTCTCCACCACCCGAGACCGCGATTCGATCACCAGGCGCGAGCTCGTCGAGACGTTTCCACGTCGCGCGATCGGATAGCTGAACGCGGTGGTTGTTCGAACCAAGAAGCGACAGCCCACGCTTCGTCGTGACTGTGATCGTCTCGTGGTCGTAGATGATGTTGCGGTCGTAGACTCGCCGCTGACTCTCACCATCGAAGACTTCGTTCGCTTCCTCGCGAACCAGCTCCTTCATGGTGATGAGACCCGCGTTGGTGAACACTATTGACTCGGAGTCAATACATGCCCAGCCTTCATTCATTACCTTCGTCATCGCCTGCGGCGCGAAGTAGTACGCCTCGTCGCGGACGATCTCGAGCACGTCACGCTGCCAGTGATCGAGCGGCGCATGCTGGATCAGGAACTGGACCACGTCGCGTTGCGGCTGCTCGGGAAACCGCCGCTTCGCGCGCTTCTCCTCATCCTCACGCTTCTTCTTCTGCGCCGCCAGGTACTCCGGCGGGTTGATGAACGAGTCCATGTAGCCCTTGGAGCGCAGCCTCCCGGACTTGTCTTGCTGATCATCGTCGTCGATGCCTTCGACCGGCTTTTCTCGCGTTCGCACGATGTACGGCGACATCGGATCGATCAGGTTCTCGAGCGAGAGGCACGTGTCGATGAAGTCCTCGACGACCTCCTGGCCATGACGGCTCATGTGACGGCGCACGCGTGAAGCGTGGTTCGCCATGCCGTCGATCATCTTGCGGTTCGTCTTCGAGAAGAAGTAGTTGTTCTTGAAGAAGTCCACGTGGGCCGAGACGTGCGCCATCACGATCTTCTGGTCGGTGAGCGAGTTGCCCTCGAGCAGATACGCGTAGGCCGGGACGGTGTTGATCACCATCTCGTAGATCTTCGAGAGGCCCCACTCGTAGCTCTTCGAGAGCTGCTCGTAGTCCATGCCGAAGCGCCAGTGCGGATACCGGGTCGGGAAGCCGCCATACGCGGCGACCTCGTTCATCGTCTTGTAGTCGAGGACCTCGTAGAGGATCGGAAAGAAATCGAGGCCGAAGTTCTTGGCGTGGCCCTCGATCTCCTCCTGCATGTCGTGCAGGTACGCCGGGAATCGCTTGATCGTCATTATCTTGCCTCTCGCGTTCGCTCGGCCGGACGGCCTCTCTCACCTCCGGCCATTTTCAGCTCGCGCGTTCGCTCGGCCGGACGGCCTCTTTCATTTCTGGCCATTCTCAGCTCGCGCGTTCGCTCGGCTGCACGGCCTCTCTCTCCTCCGGCCATGGCTAGCGTCCCTTCCCGAGGAACTCCTTGATCGAGTCCATGATCGCGTCCTTGCCCTTGATCTCCGAGGTGACCACGCGCTCGTCCTCGTCGAAGTGCTCGGTGAGGTCCTTGATGAACTGACCCGAGCCATAGGGCGACTCGACCTGGCCATACGAGAACAAGTTCACGTGCGGCAGGACCTCCTTCTTGAGCAGCTCGACGCACGTGTGCGTGTCGTCGACCGACCAGTTGTCACCGTCGGAGAAGTGAAACGGGTAGATGTTCCACAGCTCCGAGGGGTACTCGTCGTCGATGAGCTTCGCGCACAGCTTGTAGGCCGACGAGATCATCGTGCCGCCCGACTCGCGCGTCTTGAAGAACGTGTCGCGATCGACCTCCTTGGCCATCGCGTCGTGGATGATGTAGCGGCTCTCGATGCCGTGATACTGCGAGCGCAGCCACGTATCGATCCAGAAGCTCTCGATCCGGACGATCTCCTTCTGCTCGTCGCCCATCGAGCCCGAGACGTCCATCATGTAGATGATGACGGCGTTCGATTGCGGCAACGGCACGCTGCGCCAGCTGCGATAGCGCTTGTCCTGGCGGATCGGGACGATGATCGGATTCTTCGCGTCGTACGTGCCCATCGCGATCTGCCGCCGCATCGCCTGGCGATACGTGCGCCGGAAGTGCCGGAGCGACTCGGGGCCCGTGGTTCGGATCCCGGAGTACTTGTCCTTCCACGCGACGATCTTCTCGGTGCCCTTGGGCTGGATGCGCGGGAGCTCGAGCTCCTCGCCCATGATCTCGGCGAGCTCCTGGATCGAGATCTCGATATCCATCAGGTGATCGCCGGGACGATCGCCGGCCTGCCCCGCCCCCGGCTGCTCCTCGCCATCGCCGCCGAGCGGATCGCCGACGTCGCCCTTGCCCTGCCCGACGCCGCCCTGCTGCTTGTCGCCGTGCTTGAAGTGCGGGATGTCGACCGACGGCAACGGGATCGCGACCGTGTCCTTACCCTTCCGCGCGATCATCTCTCCTTGCGAGATGTACTTGCGGAGGTTCTGCTTGATCTTGCCGCGGATGATCTGCCGGAAGCGGCCGTGGTCGAGATCGATCTTCTGCGACATGCTCGATCCTCCTCTGGCTTCTCAGCACACCACGTCCGCGACGTCGCCGCGTTCGTTGACGAAGCACAGGCGCCCGCCCTGCCGCTTCGTGCGTTGCACCATCTCGAGCAGGCCGAGCGCGCGTGACAGGACTCCGGTCGCGTCGTCGGTCTGGAGCTCCACGCACAGGCGGGCCAGCAGCTCCGCCAGCGTGTGGTTGAGCTCGACCGTGACCGTGCCCATGCCCCGCGGATCCGTCATCTTAAACGGCCTCCTCGCCGAGGCGCGCTCCGCCGCTCCTCCCCGAGCCGCGAAGCGGCGAGATAATGACGCTCGTCGGCCATTAGGCCTTGACGTCGCCTCGCGCGAAGATCGACGCGACGAAGTTCAGCACGTCGGTCGCCGAGACCTCGTCGTAGCCGAAGTTCTTGATGAGGCGCTGCTTGACGACATCGATCTTCGCCTGCGTCTCGCGGTCGACGACGCTCGACACCAGCGACGTCAGCTTGATCGAGTCCTTCTGATCCTCGAACAGCTTGCCCTCGAGCGCCTTGTGCAGCCGCTCGTTGGTCCGGTAGTCGAACTGCCGGCCATCGATCGCGAGCGCGCCGATGTAGTTCATGATCTCGCGGCGGAAGTCGTCCTTGCGGCTATCCGGGATGTCGATCTTCTCCTCGATCGATCGCATCAGCCGCTCGTCGGGCTCCTCGTCCTGACCGGTGTACGGGTTCTTGACCTTCTCCTTCTGCGTGTACGCCTTGATGTTGTCGATGTAGTTGGCGCACAGCTTCGTGATCATGTCCTCGTCCGCGCTGATCGCGCGCTGGACCTCGTTCTTCACGATGTCCTCGTACTCTTGCTTGACCACGGAGAGCATCTCGCCGAAGCGCTTGCGCTGTTCATCCGACGAGATCAGCGAATGGCTGCGCAGCCCGCTCTCGAGCTCGTTGAGCACCATGAACGGGTTGATCGCGCCGTCGGCCTTGTCGCTCACGAGCGCGTTCGCGATCTTGTCCTGGATGTAGCGAGGCGAGATGCCGTCGAGGCCCTCGCGCTGGCTCTCCTTGCGGAGCTCCTTGATGTTGTCCTGGGTGAAGCCCGGCAGCGTCTTGCCGTCGTAGAGCTTCGCCTTCTGGATCAGCGACAGCGAGTGCTTCTTCGGATCCTCGAGCCGCGTGAGGACGGCCCACAGCGCCGCGACGTACAGCGTGTGCGGCGCGATGTGCTTGCCGACACGGTCGTGCGTGAAGTCCTTCGTGTAGATCTTCACCTCCTCGGACACCTTCGTGATGTACGGGATGTCGACCTTGATCGTGCGGTCGCGGAGCGCCTCCATGAACTCGTTGTTGAGGAGCTTCTTGTACTCGGCCTCGTTCGTGTGACCGATGATCACCTCGTCGATGTCGGTCTGCGCGAACTTCTTCGGCTTGATCTTGCGCTCCTGCGTGGCGCCGAGGAGATCGTAGAGGAACGCGACGTCGAGCTTGAGGATCTCGACGAACTCGAGGATGCCGCGGTTGGCGATGTTGAACTCGCCGTCGAAGTTGAACGCGCGTGGATCCGAGTCGGATCCGAACGTCGCGATCTTCCGGTAGTTGATGTCGCCGGTGAGCTCGGTCGAGTCCTGGTTCTTCTCGTCCTTGGGCTGGAACGTGCCGATGCCGATGCGGTCCTGCTCCGAGAGGACCAGGCGCTTGACGCGCACGTGCGCCATCACCTTCTCGAAGTTGCCGCTGTAGTGCTTCATCAGCTCCTTGAAGATGAGCCGGCACGCCGGATTCACGTCGCCATCGACCTTCACCTTGAAGTCGTCCGACGACAGCTTCAGCTTCTCGAGCGCGTCGGCGCGCCACTCGCGCGGGATGAGGCGCAGCGGCTCGTCGTGCATCGGCGACGGGAACACCTCCGACCCACCGGCGAGGTCCGAGAGCGTGCCCGAGAGCGCCCAGAAGTAGGTGTAGAGCGCGCCGTCGGACGTGCGCGAGTACTCCTCGAGGCCCTTCTTGAGCTGGCGGGCGATCGTGGACTTCGCGGAGCCGACCGGACCGTGCAACAGGATGATGCGTCGCTCCGTGCCATAGCCGTGCGCGGCGCTCTTCAGCACGTTCATCAGCCGCATCAGCGGGACATCGAGCCCGAACACAGCGTCGCGGCCGCCGTGCGACTGGTCCTTGAAGAACTTGTAGCGGACCAGCTTCTTCTTGTTGTCGATGTACTCCTCGACACCGTGCGACAGCACCATGTCGTAGAGCCGCTGGTACGCGTTGCGCGTGACCTGCGGGTGGCGGCGGACGAGCGCCAGGTAGTCCTCGAAGCTGCCTTCCCAGGCGAGCTCCTTGTACGTGGCGTAGTTCTGAAGCTCTGCGATCTGCCCCACGAGACTCATGGGATCGACCGTACCACACGGCCATTCCGCCGTCTGGGCACGCGAGAGGTCAGTCCTCGACGGCCGGTGCAGCAATTGGGTTCACCGCCACGACCTGGTTTTCAAGTCAAGGCGAGTCGCTCGAGACGTACTTGTCGACGTTCTTCTGGTGCTCGGCCGCGGTGCGCGCAAACGCGTGCGTGCGTGAATTCTTCGACGTGGCCACGAAGAAGTAGTAGTCGCTACCGTCCGGCGAGAGGGTCGCCGCGATCGAGGCCCTACCCGGGTTCGAGATCGGACCCGGCGGGAGGCCCTCGTGCTCGTACGTGTTGTACGGGTTGTCCTTGTCGTGGAGCTGCGCGCCGCGCAACCGCTCGCAGCCGGCTTGCTTGCCGATCTTCGTACACATCTCGATCCACGCGACACACGGTGGAGATTTCTGCACCGGCACGAGGCAGCCGTACCGGATCGTCGGATCGGTCTGGAGCCGCTTCGGCTTGAACGTCGGGCTCACGAGCCTGTTGATGAACACCTGCGCGATCCGCGGCCGCTCCTTCGGGTCGACCGCTTCCTTCTCGACGATCGACGCCATCGTCAAGATGTCTCGCTCGCTCCATCCGAGCTTGTCCTTGAGCTTCGCGCTGTCGCGCGGGTGCTTCGAGATCACCTCATTCCAGACCTCGCGGTGCCGCGTGATCAGCCGCTCGATCACGACGGCCGGCTTCTCGCCGACCCGAAACTGGTACGTGTCCGGGAACAGATAGCCATCGAGCGAGTCGCCCTGGATCGCGTACTTCGCGAGCACGTCCTTGTCGCGCGCCAGCGCCTCGAGCTCCTTCGCGCCGGTGACCTTCTGCTGCTCGAGGATCTCGAAGTACTCGAGCATGTGCTTGCCCTCCGGCAAGGTCACCTTGACCGTCACCTCCTTCACACCTTCGACCAGCTTCTTCAGCACCGCCTTCGGCGTGAGGTTGTCCTCGATGAGGTACTTGCCGGTCTTCACGCGAGTGGTGTCGCCGTTCCACATCGCATAGAGCCGGAACCACGTCGGCTTCTCGATGACGCCCTTGTCCGACAGCATCGAAGCGATCTCGGGAAAGCTCATGCCCGCCCTGATCTCGAGCTCGACCTGCTGGCCCGTCCCGTCACGCGCATCGCCGGAATACGACAACGCGCGGTTGATGAGGAACCCGATGATCCCCGCGACGAGCGCCAACGTGCCAAGCACGATGATCAACGCAGTGCGAAACGATCGCTTCGACATGTTCCAGATTCGTCCGCGCCCGAGCTTACCGCGACCGTTGCGCGTCGAGCCATCCCTGGAGGATCAGCACGGCGGCCTGTTGGTCGATCACGTCCCGCCGTTTCGCGCGTGACACATCGGCAGCGATCAGCACGCGCTCGGCCTCCGCGGTGGTGAACCGTTCATCCTGCTCGTGCAACGTCACGGCGTTGCCGAGTACTCCCCGCAACACGCTCGCGAACGCCTCCACCCGGCGTGCGCGGTGCCCGATCTTGCCCGACAGCTCGAACGGCATCCCGACGACCACATCGGTGATCGCGTGCTCCGTCACGAGGGCCAGGATCGTCTGGCTATCACCGGAATGGCCCACGCGATCGAGCACGGTGAGCGGATGCGCCGCAATGTTCGCCTCGTCCGTGACGGCGACACCGATGGTCTTCGAACCAACGTCGAGCCCCAGCGCACGCACCGGCAGCTTCGTAGCACGGACCACGTCCCGAAAAAATAAAGGCCCCGAATGGGGGGGCCATTCAGGGCCTGGGCGCAGATCGCAGACAGCTACTTGTTGCCTCAGGTGGTGGGGGAGACTAGTGGGATGAGGGGGGAGGGAACCACCAGTCATCCACCGAGTCGAAACTTTCGACACCTGCGTCGCGCGTGTGAACCTTCAGTTGTCAACCAGACCGACAGCCGGCTGTTTCCCTTGAGAACCAGGAAACCGTCGTTTGGTTGCTCGAATCTATGAGCAGATTTCGGGCCAGCGCCGGCCGAGTCATGTTCGGGATCTCGTCGACGGAGAAACGAGGGGTTGGGCGTGGAAAACGAGCCTGCAACCGGTCGAGGTGATGGAGATGGCAACTGGTGCTGTCACCCACAGTTCTCATGACTGGCCAGTACAGTGGCCACCTCTGACTCGTGTTCGCGTTTGATCACGATTCATCGGCCGATCCGGCGCTGACAAGGAAGCTTTGTTCACTTCTCGCCGCGCTGTCGCAGCGTCGCAGGCGAACGTGCCCCGAACTCGGATAGGGTCTCCTCCAAATGTCGGAAGAGCCCACTGCTTCTCCCAAGCTTCAGGTCCAGATCGACGACGACATCGCGCAAGGGGTCTACAGCAACCTCGTCCTGCTCAATCACACCGAGAACGAGTTCGTGCTCGACTTCGCGTTCATCCAGCCCAGCAACGGCCGCGCGAAGGTGCGCACGCGCGTGATCTCGTCACCGCGTCACACGAAGCGCCTGCTCCAGGCGCTTCAGAAGAACCTGGAGCGCTACGAGGAACGGTTCGGAGCGATCGATATCGGAACCGACGACGAGCCGGTGTTTCACTAGTACCAGCCGGGTTGCTTTGGGCAGCGCCCACGCGGGCAGCGGTCGAACGCTGCAAGGTTCGATCGAGAGGATTCAGCTTCATCCGTCCTCCCTCTCCCAGGCTTTGCTTGGCGCACATGCCGCTCACGTAGCGTTTGCGCGAGCATTCGGTTCGCTCAGACCGCTCTTGGTGGCGAGCAGCTCTCGTGAAGATCTCTTCTGGCGTTCTTGCTGGCGGCTTGTGGCGATCCTGGCGTTCCTTCTGGATGTCGAGATCGCCACGATCCCTTCGAGAAGATCGATTCCGCGAGCGTAGACCGCCTCGCCCACCAACTTCATGACCCGCATCGTGTCCAACGCAGCAGCGGCTTCCATCGCCGAGCCGCGAGCGTGCGTGTAGCAGCGAGCCTGATCGACACT
>Ga0299915_10000091_pt1 | contig 66063 bp, 76 predicted proteins | sample RVTome_13_FD_200263 | JGI IMG/M metagenome (GOLD analysis project Ga0299915, IMG submission 200263) | Soil microbial communities from uranium-contaminated site in the Upper Colorado River Basin, Wyoming, United States - RVT92D227 (version 2) ...
TCTACTATGCTGCATCGTGTCACCTTACCTCCTTTCGGTAACACCAATTCTGACATATCGATACCCCTTTCGGTAACATTTATTATGACTCAATTCGCAACCTTGACATGGCTTTTCAGGACATCTACACTATTAGGATTGTCTGAGATAAGGTCTCAAAGCGATGATATGCCCTGTTTGTAAGTACGCTATGGTAGTCGTTGAGTATCATAATATTGAGCTTGATTACTGTACTAGCTGTAAGGGGGTATGGTTTGACTCCGGAGAGCTCGAGCTTTTGCTTAAATCGCAGGGTCTTGAAGAACCAAAGACATTCTTTGCTGGCATCCTCAACTCTCAAGAAGCCGTCTCATCGGAGAAGGAACGGAAGTGCCCCATCTGCGGCCACAAGATGAAAAAAACAAAGGCGGGCGAACAACCTGAAATCCTCATCGACATATGCCGTGATAAACATGGATTGTGGTTTGATGGGGGTGAGGTCGCTCAACTGATAACACATCTAGCGGGGAAACATCCGCGAGAACATGACTCTAGGGGACAGGTTGTCAGTTTTTTGGAAGAAGTGTTCAAAGCTCCAAAGTAAACTGGGGTTGACTAGACAAACCCCTTGGGCTAGACAACAAACATCCTCGTAATATAGAGCCAAGCTACCAACTCAATGACGGGATTGGTGAGTGTGAAGAAGGGATTGAAGAAACAATCTCAGTAGAGTAATATTATTTATCCAGGGTGTGGGCACCTACCTGACCCGGGAATCCAGAGAAGGAGGGACCATGTTTGGCAGCAAAGGGAAAATTAATATCACAATTCAAAAGACCAACTATGCTCCGGGAGATACCATTTCTGGCAATGTTGCCTTGGCATTAAAGAAGCCGGTGAAAGCGAGAGAAGTGAGCATATCTCTAATCGAGGAGGAGATAGCCACGGGAGGTGGAGGCACGGTGGGCTGGGGCGGGGGGAGAACGTCGGGGAAGACATGGGGTGGAGGCACAATGGCCGGTGGGGAGGGGGCACCTACGATTGAGCGCATATATGACTTCAAACAGCAGCTGGATAGCGAAAAGGAATACAGCCAAGGGGGAGAATATCACTTCGAGATAAAGATACCGGCGGATATTCTAGGTATGGGACCACAAGCACCAGAGGGAAAGCTCGGCCAGGTGCTCAAGGTCGGACAAACAGTAGCGGCAATTACAGGCGCAATCCCGCGTCGACGACTCCAGTGGTATCTGTTGGCCAAACTCGATATCCCCGGCGGACTGGACATCAACAAAAAGGTTGATATAACAATCGGATAGGCCGAGCTTCCTCATCTTCGTGGTGCCGGAAGCCCACCAGAGACGTGGCTTGTGTAGGTGGTGTTTTCTGGGCTAGAATATAGTGGCAATCGAAATTGAGTTAAAGGAGGTTTAATATGATTCCAGGTATTATTGTCGGTGTCATCGTCGTCGTTATTGGGATACTCTTATGGGCTAACTACAACGGCCTGGTCAGGCTGCGTAATCAAGTTAAGAACGCCTGGGCGCAGATCGACGTTCAGCTAAAACGCCGCTATGACCTCATTCCCAACCTTGTGGAAACTGTCAAGGGGTACATGAAACATGAGCGGGAAACCCTGGAAGCAGTAACCAAAGCTCGTAATCTTGCCCAACAAGCGTCGTCCGCCGGAGCCGGTGAGCGAGCTAAGGCCGAAGGCGAGCTGAGTTCGGCACTCTCCCGTTTGCTGGCTGTAGTGGAACGTTACCCCGACCTCAAAGCCAACCAGAACTTTCTGGCACTTCAAGAGGAGCTTACCTCAACCGAGAATAAGATAAGCTTTTCCCGACAATTCTACAATGACTCAGTCCTGAAATATAACAACCAGACGCACATGGTTCCATCCAACATCGTAGCCAACATGTTCGGGTTTAAGGCTGGCGAATTCTTCGAGGTCACTCTAGCCGCCGAACGAGAGGCGCCTAAGGTTAGTTTCACTCAGTAAGAAGCCACTCAAGCCGTGTGGGAACAAATCAGGTCTAACCAGATAAGGTCGGTAGTGCTGACAATAGGCATGGGGGCACTGCTGATCCTTATCGGCTATTTCTTGGGCCTGGCCTTCGACAGCGCTATTGCGGGCTTGGTCATCGCAATATTATTATGGGTAATCCTCAGTCTAGTTGCCTATTTCCAGGGTGATAGTATCCTGCTCGGCATGTCGAGGGCGAAGAAGATTAAGCCTGATGACCACCCCCGTCTGTACAACGTTGTTGAGGAAATGAAGATCGCCTCCGGGCTGGAGAAAATGCCCGACATATACATCATCGATGACCCGGCGTTAAATGCCTTCGCCACCGGCCGTAACCCCAACAAGGCATCCGTAGCTATCACCTCGGGCCTGCTGCAGAAACTAAACCGCGATGAATTGCAGGGGGTAATGGCCCATGAGATATCCCACGTCAAGAACCGGGACGTGCTGCTCATGGCGATGTGTAGCGTCCTGCTCGGCACCATCGTGCTCCTGGCCTGGTATGGGTCACGTTTCCTAATTTTTGGCGGCGCCGGGTCAAGAAGAAGCTCTTCATCCAAAGGGGGTGGGCAGGGCCAGATAATAATTCTGGTTGTGGCACTCGTGTTTATAATACTGGCGCCGATTTTTGCGCAACTCATTTACTTTGCCATCTCGCGGAAGAGAGAATACCTGGCAGATGCCTCGTCAGCCCTTTACACCAGATACCCTGAAGGACTGGCCTCAGCACTGGAAAAGCTGGCTGCCTCAACTGAGCAATTAAAATCAGCCAATAAGGCCACAGCCCCTATGTATATCGTCAATCCTTTCCGCAAGAAAGGCTTGAAGGCCAGCGACCTCACCAGCACCCATCCCCTTATATCAGAGAGAATACGCATCCTGCGTGCCATGGCTGGCGCCTCTTTCAACAATTATGACCAGGCCTACCGCCAGGTTCACCGAGGGGGTAGTGGGGTTATACCTACTGCCAGCCTTACTGCCGAAGCAGTCCCAATAGCAGCCATGAAGCTGGAGGGCGAAGCGGGTGAACTAAATGAGATACAGCGGGCTCGTGAGACCTCAGACGTTATGTGGCGGCTGAGTGACTATAAGACCATTACATGTGACTGCGGCGCTAAGTTACGGGTGCCACCTAATTTCAAAGAGTCACAAATCAAGTGCCCGCGTTGCGGCAAAACACACCAAGTCTGAGAAGATAGATTACCGTTACCCAGAGCTCCTCACGCCCTGCTGGTAACTTCAGCACGGCTGGTGAGGACGGTTGCGACTTCTATAACCCTGCTTCTTTTCTTAGTATCTTAGCCTTGTCCGTCCTCTCCCAGGGCAGGTCGAGGTCCTCCCTGCCAAAATGGCCATAAGTGGCGGTTTGGCGGTAAATGGGGCGGCGCAGGTCTAAAGCCCTTATGATGGCCTCAGGGCGAAAGTCGAAATGCTCGTTTACAAGATTCAATATGATTTCATCGGGGACTTTTCCCGTGCTGAAGGTCTCTATGGACAATGACAGAGGGTGAGCCTTCCCGATAGTATAGGCAACCTGAAGCTCGAGGTAATCGGCGAGTCCGGCGGCTACTATATTCTTGGCGACATATCTGGCCATATAAGTGGCGGTGCGGTCCACCTTAGTAGGGTCTTTGCCTGAAAAGCAGCCACCACCATGTCCGCAGGCACTGCCATAAGTATCGGCAATGATTTTACGCCCGGTAAAACCGGTATCGCTCACAGGACCACCTATGACGAACTTGCCAGCACTATTAACGTAGCATTCAGTCTTCTTATCCAGCAGCTTGGCAGGAATGGTCTCCTTTATCACGTGCTCTATAAGGTCATGCTCCATGACATCGCGTTTCACCCTGGGGTTGTGATGGGCAGCCAGGACAACAGAGACCACTCTCTTGGGTATTCCATGACTATACTCTATGGTTACTTGAGATTTACCATCAGGTCTTAGATAAGGTATGGTCTTGTCCTTTCTCACCTGAGCCAGTCTCCGGCATAGCTTGTGTGCCAGTACAATAGGCAAGGGCATGAGCTCGGGAGTCTCTTTACAGGCAAAGCCAACCATCATTCCCTGGTCGCCCGCACCAGTTCTATCCAAAACCTCGTCGGTTGCCACTTCTGTTCGTGCTTCCCAAGATCGGCCAACTCCGGCAGCGATGTCCCTTGACTGTTCTTTGATGGATGTGATAACCCCACAAGTCCGGTAATTGAAGCCGTACTCAGGTCTGGTGTAGCCTGCCTCTTTGATCACCTGGCGCACAATTTCAGGAATTTCCACATAGCAATCACAGGTAATCTCACCGAGGACTATGACCATGCCCATAGCTACCGAGACCTCGCAGGCTACCCGGGCGAAAGGGTCTTGTTTCAGCATGGCGTCCAGGATAGCATCCGAAATCTGGTCGCACAGCTTATCAGGATGTCCCTCGGTGACCGACTCTGCGGTGGCTAAATAGGAATCCAATTGATTGAAGCTATTCGGCATTTTACCCCCTTTGGGAAAACTCTAAACTCTAATCTCTGAACTCCAAACAGATTCAAAATTCCAAATTTAAATACCAAAACTCATTTTGTTTTGAATTTTGGTCATTAGTGCTTTGACATTGATTAGGATTTCGTGCTTGGGATTTGTCATATTTTGCACTTCTACCTTTTCTCTTTTCTATGTTCCTTCTTCCCAGCTTTCCAGGTATTTCTTCTGCTCCCTGGTCAAGGAATCAATGGCAATCTTCATAGAGGCAAGCTTCAGCCTGCCTACCTCCTGGTCAATCTTATCAGGAACAGGATAGACTGCAGGCTTAAGCTTTCCCTGCATCTTGGTGAGATATTCCAGACACAGAGCCTGGTTGGCAAAGCTCATATCCATAACGCTAGCCGGGTGCCCCTCGGCAGCAGCTAGGTTGATCAGCCTGCCCTCACCCAGCAAATAGATGTGCCGTCCATCGCCCAAAGTGTACTCATCAACGGACGAACGTATTCGTTTCTTCGATTTGGCCAGGCCTTCCAGAGCCGGTACGTTTATTTCCACGTTGAAATGGCCGCTATTAGCCAGAATAGCGCCGTCTTTCATCCTTAGAATGTGTGCCTTATCAATGACGTGCGTGTCGCCCGTGGCGGTGATGAAGACATCTCCTATGTCACACGCCTTAATCAGAGGCATGACCTGATAGCCATCCATGACCGCCTCGAGGGCCGGGATAGACTGGACTTCGGTGATGATGACGTGCGCCCCCAGCCCTTGAGCCCGCTTGGCTATTCCCTTGCCACACCAGCCGTAGCCCGAAACAACCACCTTCCTCCCTGCCCACAGTATATTGGTAGCCCTGGTGATGCCATCAATTGTGCTTTGTCCGGTTCCGTACCTGTTGTCAAACAAGTGTTTGGTTTGAGCATCGTTCACGGCAATAATGGGATAAATCAATTTACTGGCCTTGGCCATGTTCCTCAACCTGATGACCCCCGTGGTCGTTTCCTCGGTGCCGCCAATGACATTAGCTGCCAGTTTGACGTAATCCTTATGAAGGGTGGAAACCAGGTCTGCGCCATCGTCCATGGTAATCTGCGGCTTATGTTCTAAGGTGGTGATGATATGTTTGTAGTAAGTCTTATTATCCTCTCCCTTGATGGCGTTCACGGGAATGCCGTAGTCCACCAGGGCGGCAGCTGCATCGTCCTGGGTACTCAAAGGATTGGAGGCGCACAGGACCACTTCGGCACCGCCTTCTTTTAGAGTCAGAGCCAAATTAGCCGTCTCTGTGGTGATGTGCAGACAAGCAGAAATACGCACTCCCGCCAGGGGTCTTTCTTTGCCGAATCTTTGCCTTATTAGCCTGACGACTGGCATTTCCTTGTTAGCCCACTCAATGCGCAGTCTGCCCTCTTGGGCCAAGGAGAGGTCTTTGACATCATAATTCTTCATCCTTTTAGCTCCCTGAAAATGGTATTAGCTTGAATTGCTCGGCAACCCAATCGGGTATATCCAATGTGCCCATAATAAGCGGTTTCTGATGACAATCACTGCCGCCGGTCATAAGCATATTGTGCGTTCTGGCAAATTCAATATAGTGTGCTGTGGTCTTTTCGTCATGTCTCGTATGCCAGCACTCGACACCATCGATGTATTTTAGCACATATTTTTCTATAACCCTCGTTTGCTCCTCCAAATCACGCGTTATGCTTGCCAGGGATGTTCCGTTGGGGTCATTGGGGTGGGCATGTATCAGTACACCCCCAGCGTTCCTGATCAGCTTTGATGCTTCAGCCAGAGAAAGCGGGTACTTGGGGACATCGCACTTGACCAGATATTTATCGAAGGCCTCTTGCTTATCCTTGACAATCCCTTTTTCCACCAGGTAGTTTGCTATATGGGGTCGTCCGAACACGCCGTCCACACTATCCTCCATTTTCCTGAGTTCTTCCTCGGTAAATCTTTCCGTACCCTCCTTATCGAACTCAGTATTCAGGTTCCGCAAGATTTGACGACCTCTCTTTTCCCTGTGTTCTTTTATCAATTGAAGCTTGCTCTTCAGTTCTTGATTGCCAATGTCATAGTCATATCCCAGAAAATCCAGGGAAACATCTTTATTGCCTTCCGGATAATGGAAAGTCACGTTTAATTCCACCCCGGTGATGTAGGATATGCCATGCTTTCTCGCCAGGTTAATGGCTCTCCCCTGGCAGGCTATAGAATCATGGTCGGTTATCGAGATTAGACTGATGTCCCTATTTTGGGCTTCCTGGAAAACCTCTTCAATAGTTAGATTGCCGTCAGAGCCGGTCTTGGTATGGATGTGCAGATCTATCTTCACTTCTATCTCTTATGAATCACCCTTTATTTTCTGTCATTCTGAGCGGAGCGAAGAATCTGAGACCCTTCGCTATTGCTCAGGGTGACAAAGGAAGTTACCTATCTCTTTTCCATACCAATGATGTACCAATCCTCGGGCGGGTCATATTGGGTATCAACTATCAGGTGGATGATTTTGAGCTTGGGATGTAGCCGCTTCAGGTCATCCAAATCCACTCTTTCGAACTTCTTCTTATTGTTGAGGTAAGCCTGTTCAGTGAGGGCATTCGACTCATAATTCTCCTGGGTACGTCTTAGTATCCGGGCGATGGCTACCTCCTGCGGACAATAGGTTTCAAGAATGACGAATGTCTTACTATGTTTGGCTGCTATCTCAGCCGCCCGTCTTCTCAGTGCTTGGGCGACGAAGGTGGCATCTATTATTACACTATCGCCCTTTCTAAGAGCCTCGTCTGCTCGTCGGAAGGTTTCATCATAGACCATTGTTCGTTTGTTCATATCTGAGGCTATTTTCTCATCAAATACATTCTCACCTTTCAGCACTTCCAATCTGATCAGGTCGGACCGCAGGATAGGGTAGCCCTTAATCCTGGAAATCTCCTCGCTCGTCTCGGTTTTCCAGGTGCCCGGCAAGCCGCAGGTGATGAGCAAGATACCTGCCCCCAGCTTGTTTTCTACGAATCTGCCAAACGGTTCTTTCAATCTGAGTCTCCTATATAGCTCAATTTGCCGCATTAGATTATAACGGCTTAAATTCTCTTTGTCATGACCAGTGAAGAAGCACCGTTTATTTGACCGTCTCCTCTAGCCAATGCTAAACTGGTTTCGGGCAGCGTAGCTCAGGCGGTAGAGCAGAGGACTCATAAGCCTTTGGTCGCTGGTTCAACTCCAGCCGCTGCCACTTTTCATGCTATAAGACCCTCCTCCCTCCAATTGCCCCTTCACTCTACTCTTGAGCTACCCATTCGTACCTTTTTCTGCGGTTTTCCCCAGACAATTCCCTGCTTGTTCATAATCTGATAATATAGTTCGTTGACCGATCAATTGGCGCTAAGATGGTGCTTACAGATTCGATTAAGATAAGGGCATCAGCCGAGAAGATTTTCAGCTTCCTCCCTGGCTTAAAGGACACGGAGAGCTACAAAGCATGGCATCTCGACCATGTCGCTATGCGCTGGATTAAAGGAGAGCCGTTTACAGAAGGTTCCATAGCATACTTTGAGGAGTATCTTCACGGCAAGATTCATAAAGCGAAATTCGTGTGCACTAAGGCGGTCCCAAATAGACTAATTGAATATGGGCCCCCATTCCCATTGTCAATCATCTTTCCTGGTAATCAATTCATCATGGAGCCAGTAGATGAAGAAAATTGTACTTTCACGGCCACAGTCAAAATCAGAATGGGTCCACTGTTCGCAAGACTTAACAGAAGGCAGATTGAGGGCGTTAAGAGGCACATGAAAGAGGAGGGTGAAAACCTCAAAGCAATAGTGGAAAACAAGGCGGATTAGCTGCAAGTTAGCTCAAATCCAATCAAGGCATTACTTGAATTCCACAAGAGTATCAACACGTAAATTCTAAACAAGGGCTTCGTCTTGGCGGATATATGAAATGGAACGAAATGATGCAACCTTTTTCGGACTTCTTCATTCTAGTATTGAGAAAGGAGTGCTCGTGTCTCTGACAAGGTTTATCAAGAATGTAATGGAAGCTAAAATGGAAAGCATCTTTGCTGTTGCCGCAGCACTCCTTGTATTGTTCACGGCAATGATGGATCCGTATACATCAGTCGGTGTCGCCGTCACATTATTAGTTGCTCTTGGAACATATAAATCTGTCAAAAGACAAAAACAAGAGAGGGGGTATCTAAATGGCTAATCAATTTGGAAGGAGGGCAGCAAAATGAAGTTAGCTAGAATCATCGCACCATTTAGTCTTAGCGCAGTGCTTTTTATCCTGTCATATGTGTCCCTCAAAGATATTGGAAGCGGGTTTTACTCAATACTGCTAATGGTAATCGGGATAGCACTAGTAATTGTTGGCGGTGCAGCTATTTTCTCAAATAAATGAACCTTTTTCGAGACTGACCCTCTATCACCTGTGGTTTAAACCCCACTGCTGCCACCAATAAACATAAATCCGCTCTAGCCAACCTGCTACCAGAAACTCAGTCCATTTGACAGCCTGGGGAGATGAAACGTAGTATGCTGGTAAAACAATAATTGGAGGTGTTGAAGATGGTCAATAGCATACCGATTGTGGTTATTGTTATTGGTGTTATATTAGTAGTTATAGCGTTATTAGTTTGGAGGATGCAAAAAGAAGGGAAGCTGGAAGGAACAAGCAATAAACGGAAGAAAGCATTCTTCGCACAATTTATAATAGGACTTGTTTTAGCGTTGACTGCCGCATTCTTTATGTTTGATGGTGATATTCTGGGAGAAAATAATGCAGGTATTTCCACAGTCCTAGGGATTGTTGGCATTTGCCTGATAGCAACCTCCAACATTCACCTGCTACCTCTCAGGCGTAAATAAAGCAAGACTGGCGAACCAGCCAAAAATCACCCACAGAACAGCGTCTAAGCAACTATTTAATAGACTGTCGCTCAGTAGCTGCTCCGCCGCTGGGGTATGATTGCCACTCGGTCGCACCGGTGAAGTTTCTATTTCTTACTAAGTGTAGACGCACCAGATGTATTGATATCGCCCATTGTAGGCGCGCCAATGTACCATAGTCTTGATGCACCGCTAAGGTCAGCATCCAGTCTGCCATCCAGGTTTACAGTGCCCGAGCTGGCACCACTAAAATTGACGTCGGCATTATTAACTGTGAAATCGTCAAGATTGAAACGGCTAGCGCCACTTAAACTAGCGACCATGTCGTTAGCAGATCCTTCCAACTGAATAGTGCTTGCTCCACTTATGTCAAACTCGACATTGCCTGCTGTGATGTCGCCGGTAACCCTGCTGGCTCCCGATACCGCGATACTCACAGCCTCAGTGGAATTGAAGTCGGAAACAGTACCGTGCGATGCTCCAGAGACAGTCAGGCCGCCAAGCTGCGGCATAGTCACCGAAGCCTTCAGAGTTACGCGCCTAAAGCTTGGGACACCCCCAACCCTTATCTTCAAAGTTTGACCGTCTTGGGAAATCTGGACATGGTCTATTACATTATCGTCCGCGGTAACATTTATGCCGTACGAGCTAGATTGTCTGATTTGGAATTCAAAAGCGCTGCTGATCTCAACTCTAGTGAAATTGGCAAAGGTATACTCCTCGGTCTCTAGATTTCCAGACCCAATCAAGACTCCCGGCCAACCCCATAAAATTAACGAGGTACAAATTGCCGCTACCACTACCACTATCGCAATTATTATTCCTTTCTTGATATCACACCTCCTTGTTCTCTCTTGTTTTGAAGCGTAGTAGTCTAAAATCCGTCGTCTAGCTTTGTCAAGTCTCGTTTTGGCGCCGGGGCAAAACAGCGGTCAACAGATTGTGAGTATTGAGTTAGGTATGTTATCATCTGGAATAGTACTTATGAGGAGGGCGAATGAAAGTAGCTAGAATCGCTGCACCATTCGGTCTTAGCGCGGTGCTTTTTATCCTGGCATACCTATCCAGCAAAGACAGCACGAGCGGCTACTTCCCAGTAATGCTAATGGGAATCGGGATAGTACTGGCGATTGTCGGTATTGCAGCTATCTTTTCGACTAAATGAATCTTTTTCGAGACTGACCACCTATCCCTTGTGGGTCAAGTCCGACTCCTGCCACTTCGAGTATTCTGCTATTTCTTCTTGGCAGGCGCCTTCTTTGCCGGCTTCGCTGCAGGTTTAGCAACGGTTTTCCCCGGATTGTGGGCTTTGCAGGTACTACACATGTTCGTGACCTCCTTGCCTCTATTATGGCGATATCATATCATCAATTTGATATTCTGCCAAGACAGATACCCCAAGAAAGGCACAATGGTTCTTAAATCGCGCCACTGCCATATTCTGTAATTGAGACAGGCTTGTTCCTCTTATGCTCGCCGTCCACACCGGTCAACTTGGCTTGTACCTCTGCAATCAAGTCCTGAACTGCGATACGCAATACTGTCTGGCCTTCCTTTAGCGTGTCCACGAGAACATCATAGTCCTCGTAAAAATAGACTGTCTTCCCGTCCGTGAGCACTACGAAGGATGACAAAGCCCTGGATTGACCCCGTATAAAGCGGAAGCTCGACCGTATCCGCTGTAGAGGCACCGAGCTATCCAGCAACTTCATCAGAATTTTTAGTTCGAAAATGTCTTCTACGGAATAGCGACGGCGCGAACCTCTTCCGGATGCTGCTCTCAGACTCGGCCTCACCAGGCCTGTCTTGTCCCAATACACAAGCTGGTTATAGGTAGCGCCGACTACATGTAATACCTCTGAAGTACGGAAGGATACAGGTTTCTTTCTACGCCCCATTGCCACTTCCAGTCAATAGAATATGACTCATACCATTATACCATTTGCAGTTTAGATACTGGTTCAATTCACCCGCTGCCCCTTATTGTCTCACTCACAATGATACTAGTAGGCTGGACGTCGCGAACCTAAATCACTGACTTTATTTGGTTATTGACATCAACAAGATAAACATCACCCTCTACTTTCTAACGCCCCTTTTTATATCGTGAGAAACTCAAACACTCCAAATGAATTTACAAAACCCTTAATATTTGCTATAAACTGGTTTCAATAATAATGCTGGTCGCCTGAACTTGAATATTGAGGAGCAGGAAAATGATAAGCAAGAGAGTAGCTACTATAATCGCAGTTAGCATAATAGTTATCATATGTATCTCGCTATTAGTATCACGCCCTTTTTCCTGCAATGGCGGGCCTTCGGAAATCAAGAATCCCGATACCTTTGTCATAGGGTGTGGTTTCGATATTGTTAGTCTGGATCCCGCCTATGCCTATGATACCGAAAGCGGCGGGCAAATACTGAACATCTACGAAACGCTGATTAGGTTTGATGGTAGTAGTACAAGCGAGTTTGTTCCATCGCTGGCGACAGATTGGACGATTTCTGAAGATGGAAAGACTTATAGATTCAAGATTCGTGAAGGAGTGAGTTTTCATAATGGCAATCCGCTGACCCCGGAAGATGTGGAATACTCATTTAAAAGGGGGATGGTTCAGGATTACGCCTCTGGACCGCAGTGGATGCTTTTTGAACCCCTCTTTGGTTTGGGGAATTACACCTCTCGAACCGACAATGGCCTGATCCCGCTTGATGAGATCACGAGCAAAGTAGAGGTGGACGGCCAATGGGTACAGTTCAATTTAGCTACCGCGTATGAACCGTTCTTGCAGATTCTGGCTTCCTCCTGGGGTTCTATAGTTGATATGGATTGGTGTATACAGAATGGTGACTGGGATGGGACTGAGGAATCATACGAAGCTTTGAACAACCCTGTTCCTGGTGGCTCTCCAATCAATTCGATAGCCTGCGGTACTGGCCCATTCATGCTAGAGCATCGGAAACCGGGAATTGAAATAAGCCTGGTAAGAAATGACAACTATTGGGGTGCGCCAGCCAGTTTCGAGAGAGTCATCACGCGAATAATTCCCGAATGGAACGAAAGAGGGTCGCTGCTATATTCAGGTGACGTTGATGCTGCTGCTGTTCCGGTGGGAGAAACCCGGGAAGTGGCAGAAATGCCAGGAATCCGAGTTTATGAAGGCCTACCCACGTTGCTCAATCAGGCGCTTTTCTTCCAATTTGCTATTGATCCCACCACAACATTGATCGGTAGTGGCCAGTTAGATGGCAACGGCATACCCTTGGATTTCTTCAGCGATGTTGATGTACGCAAGGGTTTTGCCTATGCTTTCGATTGGGATACTTATATTCATGATGCAATGAACGGTTATGGCGAGAAGACGCCTTCACCGATAGTCAAAGGCATACCTTACTATAAATCCGACTGGCCAGGTTACGAACTGGATCTGGCACAGGCAGAGCAGCACTTGAGAGCGGCCTGGGACGGGATACTATGGGAAAACGGTTTTGAAATGACACTTGTATATGCATCGGGAGACCCAACGGGAAAAATCGCCTGTGAAATATTGCAGAATAATCTATTTCAGATCAATCCCTCGTTTAAGATAAGTATCCAGGTAATGACGTGGCCAGACTTGGTTAATGAGATGGAGTTAGGACGTTTACCCCTGTATTTCAGTGGTTGGACCGCTGACTACGCTGATCCTCACAATTTCGTCTTTCCTTACATGCATAGTAAAGGTCTGTTCGCGCAGGCACAGCGATATAGCAATGAAGTAGTAGACAACCTTATTGAGCAGGCAATCTCCTCAAATAACCATTCGGAAAGACAGATGCTTTATGATCAGATAGCAGAATTATACTATGACGAAGCCCCCAGTGTCATGATAGATCAAGTATTGGGTGTCTATTGCTTTCGAGACTGGATACAGGGTTTTGTTTACAACCCTATGAGAGTAGTTTATGCAATGTATGCATATTACCTAAGTAAAGGATACTAGTAGTTTAATAATGGGTCACAGAGAATTGGTGAATAACCTGATACTTTCCGAATCCACGAATGCACAATAGTGCAAAGCTGCGCCGCCAGCACTGCTTTTCTGCATGATAGCTGAAGTCAGAGGGCGCTCACCCAAGCGTCAGCCGCCCAGTGCCTGGCCTAAGAAGTACGGCCAGATTACTATGGCCAGCAAGATCTGCCACCAGAGCAGATTGGCGTAACCGATTGTAAATAGCCAGCCGATGAACCAGATTGGACCTATCAAGGCTGGTGCGCCGCGGCCGCGGTACCAATGTTTTCTCTTTTCCTCTGCCATGTTTTCCTCCTTTTGCAGAATAATCTACTCCTGATTTGATGATTCTCCCGGTGGAAAAACGGTTTCCGCGGTCATAACTTCAGGAGACGATATTGCCGGCTCAGCCGTTACCGTCCCTTTTCTCCAGCGGAGCCACAGCGCCCACCCCGTCACCACCACCACCAGCACGGCGATATAGATTTCCACTTGGATGTTGGTCAGGAGCTCTGCATGATATAGGATTGCGCCATAGTTGAGTAAGCCGTGCAGAGCAGACGCTATGAGGTAAAATTGCCATCCCCAGCCTTTGGCTAGACCATAGCCCGTTAGGGCAGAAAAAGCGATATGAGCCGCTACGGTGAAGAACCTCTCCCAAAATCCCGCCAGCGCCCAGAAACCGTAGGTTTGCACTGCTTCCCAGGTCCATCCTGAGGCAAGGATCTGACTGTGCGCCCACTGCGCTTCCAAGATGGCAAATCCAGCTCCAGCCACGGCCCCGATGACTAGTCCCAGCTTGGGGTCAATATTCTTGCCACCGCGCTGCCAGTAAACAACCATCGGCACCATTTTTGCGCCTTCTTGAACCAACCCGCTGAGAAATATTTGCGGTATCGCGGCCAGAAGAATCCAGCGCATTAGGGTCTCCTGACTCCAGAAATGTATTAGCGCCTGTCCAGTCCAAATCTGGAGAGGAGTTTGAATAAAGCAAACAGCAACCACGGTTAGAAAGGCGCTGCTCACGAGCACTGCCCAGAGCCACGGTTTTTTGATTAGCGGCGGCCAATAACAAGTCAGCCAGACCGCACCAAAGCCTATAGCCAGACCAATGGCCACGGCCAGATGGATCCCGGAGGCGCCGGGGTTTTCAAAGAAGGATTTGAAATAGCCTACCATGTAATCTATCATGGACACCTCCTACCATTTGAACCCGTCCTTATCCAATTCATCCTACGCGTATCCTTCGACGCCATCTGGCATTCACAACATTATACCTGCATGTGAAATGAAAGGATATACCTTTGGGCAGAAACGCCCCAGGGCACATTGCCGGTTCTGATACGCCTTTGGTCGCTGGTTCAAATCCAGCCGCCGCCTTTGTCTTTCACAGGTGAGTCCTGTTTATCGCCCTAAACTAGCTCCACAGTATCCTTGTATTCGGGGACTTTTACGGTCCAGCCGGTCTTCTCGTTCAAGAGCTTGGCAAAGCTGGTGGCTGCTTTTTCTTCCCCATGAGTGACAAATACACAGCGCGGCGGGACACGGATGTCAGCTAGCCAGGCCAGCAAGCCGTCACGGTCGGCGTGGGCCGAAAAACCATCGATTTTTTCAATGTGTGCTTTCACCGGATATATTTGCCCCAGGAGACGGATTTCCTGGGCACCATCCAGCAATATTCTACCCGGCGTCCCCTCCGCTTGATAGCCGACAAATAATATTGTGCTTTCCGGCCTCCTGATGTTATTGACAATATGGTGCTTTACACGGCCACCGGTTACCATACCGCTACCAGCTATGATAATACAGCTTTCCTTTACGTTGTTAATAGCCCTTGACTCCTCCTCAGTCTGCACCATTTTCAGGTTTTCAAAACTAAAGAAGGAATTACCCTGGCGCAGACGTTGCATCATTTCCTTGTCAAAGAGCTCGGCGTGACGCTTGAATACCTCGGTAATCCGTATGGCCATAGGGCTATCCAGAAAGACTGGCATAGGTGGGATTTCCTTGCGTAGAAACAGTTCATTTAGGTGATACAGCATCTCCTGGCTCCGCTCCAGAGCGAAACTGGGCACAATGATGTTGCCCCCGGCGCTCACTGTCCTGTTGATGCAATCGCGTAATTGTTTTTGAATGTCAGTGTTCTTGTGTTCTTCGTGGGTACGGTCGCCGTAAGTTGCCTCCATAACTATATATTCAGCCTCATGGAAAAGAGTCGGGTCATTCACTATCGGGCGCTCAGGCTCGCCGACATCACCGGAAAAGATTACTCTGCGGTTCTTGCCATCCTGTCGGATATTGATACTTATCACCGCGGAGCCGAGTACGTGACCTGCTTCATAATGACAGCCTTCGATATTGCTACTGATTCCGACGCAACTCAGATATTCTACGGCGGAAAAATGCGGCTTAACTGCTTCGGCATCTTCCACAGTGTACAGAGGTATTTCGGGATAAGGGCCGCCGCGCCCCTCACTTCTGTGGCGTTCTGCTTTAAATGTGGCGTCTTCTACCTGCAAATGTGCGGCATCAATAAGGATAATCTGGGCTATCTCAGCCGTCGCCCGGGTGCAGTATATCTTGCCCTTGTAACCATCCCGCACCAGTTTCGGCAACAGCCCACAATGATCAAGATGGGCATGAGTCAAGAAAACAGCGTCGATGGACTGAGGGTCAAACGGAAATGGCTGCCAGTTTCTTGTCTGATATTTCCGCTCCTGGTACATGCCGCAGTCTATAAGCACACGGGTATCCTGGCTCTCTAAAAGGTAGCAGGAACCCGTAACATTCCGCGCTGCACCCAGAAATGTCAGCTTAGCCAGCATAGATGATGCGACTCCTTGATAACTTGTTCAGCCCGGAAATTGCGCACGGCATATTCCCAGCCATTATAGCTTACGCATCGTAAACCTGGTCAAATCGCCCGCTGCCGATTGGTTTTGTTTTTAGATATCCTTGACTTTTCTTTTTCTGATCAGGGCAATATGCGCTGTAACCCCGACAGCAATACAAATCAGCACTATCTTTATAACTATATTCTGCACTCCAAAAACAATAGTGAGTGCGATAGTCAGCCAGAGTAGAAGTATGGTAAACATCTTTATTTTCACGGGCATTCCTTTGCCTTCAATGTAGTTCCTGACATAGGCTCCAAGTATTCTGTTGTTTATGAGCCATTGATAAAAGCGTTCAGAGCTCCGCATATAACAGGCGGCGGCGAGCAATAGGAACGGGGTTGTCGGCAGAATCGGGACAAAAATACCGATAATCCCCAGTCCTGTGGATAGAGTCCCCGCTCCGATTAGAAGCCTTCTCTTTACTACTGTGCGCATCTATAAGGGAAACGGCGTCGTTGACTGAATCGGGTTTAGCTGGAATACTTCTTTGCAGCCTCTTTAGCCCTGGCTACGATTTCCTCGTCGGACACCTTGTACGATGTTATGGCAAAAGAGCCCACTACCTTGCCCTCGCGTTTCTCTATTTTAGCCGTTATGTTCCCCAGAGCTTTCTCTGAATTGTCGCCACCCATGGTAAAGAATGGAATAATACTCCGACCTTCAAAATTTGTCTGGTATATGAATGAGTTGATTGCCGGCGCTGGTCTATAAGCCCAGATTGGAGAGCCAATAAATATCCTTTCATATTGCCTTAAATCGACACCTACGGGATTTATCTTACTCCCCCTGTTCATGAAAGCTGCGAAACTGCCACTCAAATAGACGAACGGCATGGGTATGGGCCTCTTCTCCTCAATCTCCACTAGCGTTGCATTCAGTGTTTCGGCGATCGCTTGAGCTACCAGCCTCGTTTTACCTGTCAAAGAATAATAAACTACCAGCGGTTTCATGCACTCTCCAAATTGGCTAATTGAATTATACATCCGACCAACCCCGAATGCAGCAACTCACTGAGTTTTAGGATAGCTTAGGGCTTTATCGGGGGATTGAGTGGAAATAGCCGGGAAGGCAGCACAGGCTAGGTGAGGTAAGCAGGTATATCCAGATAACCGTGATTATGGGTGAGGGGTAATAGCAAAAACCGTGATTCTGCCCCTAGAAGGCCCATAAAACCAGAAGACTCTATATGCTGCCGGCGTTTTATGTTCCGCATATGCCTCAAAAACCTTCTCCCCATTGGGGCCTTCTAAACTGAAGAATTGGTGAGTTCGCAGGCTCTTGTATCGGGGATTTTCGGCCAACAACCTTATAGTCTTCTTGACGGCCTTGTAACGTTTCTTTTGGGATGCATCACTCTTTAGGCGGATATAGGACGCCTTTGCCTCGTCAGTCCATTCTAACTCAAACAACACGGCTGACCCTAAAGAGCGTCTAAGTCAACTTTCGATACCTTGCCCTGTGCAGCATCGGCAAGTCCGCGCTTGACCGACGCCAGAGCAGTGGGGTTCTTGAATAGCCATAGCTCGAAAGCAGGGATGGTTACCTGTGGGTCCAGCACAATTTGCCCGAATTTGTTGGTGTATATATGATATGTGATACCTTCCTCAACCAGGGCTTTGGGTAGAACTACTCGCTTCTTGGCATCCGGCTTCACGCTTCTTGCCACTATCTTTAGATCTTTATCCCTGATTACAGTTGCCATTTTGCCCCGGTTTGATGGGTGGGATATTCCCACCTGTGCTCATTTCCCACGATATTCTAGCACAGCCACTGGACTTGTCAAGTCCCCGTTGTATTCAAACTCGTAGCCAAATCCCTATTGAACTCAGTTGGCGTGCTATACTTACCGAAAAGCTGCAACTGTGGGGGTGCCTATGTCGCCACGTAAACTTGAGACTGACCCGGTAATCCTTGAGATGCCGTCCCAGAAGATGGCAGTTGTCCAGGGAAAAGGCTCTCCCGACAAGGTCTTCGCCAGGATATTCCCTGCCCTATACGGCTCGGTCTATACCTTGAAGTTCGACCTGAAAAAGAGGGGATTGGAGTCCTTCAAGGTAAGCTGCCCTCGCGCTCGCTATCCCGATGCCCATCTCTATCCCAAAGGAGAATGGCTCATAATTGCCGGCATCCCGATACCCGATAACACGACTTCCTTGCCTCAGAAAGAGCCGAGCGCTGAAGTAAAGATTGAGACCTGGGAATATGGCCCGGTAGCTCAGATTCTCCACCTCGGCCCTTACGACCAGGAAACCAAAACCATCGAGCGCCTGCACCAGTTCATCGCGGAGAGTGGCTACGAAATAGCCGGCCCTCACGAGGAAGAATACCAGTCCAGGCCGGATGCCAAGGTAATCAAGACGCTAATCCGGTATCAGGTGAAGAAGAAGAGCTAGTAGCCTAATGAATGTGCCCGTGGAATGGCAAACATCCCGACGTTCATCCAGCGGTAATAAATTCTAGCTTCGATTATCGCCATTACACCAGAGAATAAACCTGCCGCTAGAGTAGCATATCATCATTCCCGCAGTCCCCATTCTGCGTTGCTAATCATGATATACTTTGGTGCCAGCATAGCTTCAGCTTGATGTATTTTCCTATTAGTTACAATTATGTGGGCAGTCTTGCTTAGCATTTCCGTAAAACGCGAAGAACGTTACTGTCCTGAGAAATACGATGAGGCCTATCGTAATTATGTGAGTAGAACTCCAAGACGGATAGCACCGTCGAAATCAGGGGCGAACCAGATTGAGAAGAAGTGGGGCATATGGATATGAGCAAACAAAAACGTACAGCTGGCAATGAGTGCCGGCAAGAAGATCAAAGGAAGTTGAAGTGGTCAGACTGGTTGTTCTTGAGGAGACCGCCAGCCTTTCTGGACCCAATCAGAAGGCTGTTTGAATCACCCAGGAAACTTATTGAGCCCTATGTTAAAGATGGTCAGGTGGTTGCTGACCTTGGTTGTGGTTCAGGTTATTATGCATTCGCTTTGGCCGAACTCGTCGGTCCAAAAGGAAAAGTCTATGCAGTTGATTTAGGCAAAAGCTGTATCCGAGCTTTAGAGAAAAAGGCAGGGAAAAGTGGGTATCGTAACATTGAAGCTCATGCTTCGTCTGCCTCCGATGTGAGTTTTATAAAGGACAGGTCAGTCGACTTCGTTCTTGCCAATGGTCTGTTGTGTTCGATGGCCGAACATAGAAAAGAAGCGGTGAACGAAATCAAACGCATCCTCAAGAGAGAAGGGCAGGCGTATCTTAGCTTGGGTGCCGGCCCTCCTTTTGGTTATGTAGATCAAGCAGAGTGGGACAATATACTGAAAGGATTCAAAACTGAACAAGGAGGTAGTTACAAGGAAAAGTGGGCCCTGGTGTCTGCAAAGCAGGAGTAGCTTGAGAGCTTTGTGTCCATTATCGGCATATCCGATATATTTAGGGTATTCTCGGACTTAACCAACCTTGGGAGGTGAACTTATGGCAAATGAGAAGTCTAAAGAAGAAATCTATGAGATAGAAAGCAAGAAGTTTACACGATATCATAGTATTCTCGAATGGCCGGCATTGGCATTATTAATTGTCGGCATCATGACTGCAGCCTTAGATGTGACGCTTGGTGGCTTCACGCCTATAGTATGGCTCGCCTTATCTTTTGGGTTGATCCTTATCATAATCTGTATGGAAGTATCGATGATACGAGCCTTCTTGGAGAGCAGGAAACAGAAATAGATTTCGGGGGGCAATCCCAGATAACTGCATCGTCTGTTATAGAAAAATCGCAGGCATCACTGGTTTCTTAAGCAGTGACTTCTACCGATAGGCTTCCTGTGTGAGTCTTCTCTTACTATGAATTAAGATACATCCCCATGTTCATGCAGTGGTAGGTAAAGCTAGCTCTAGAGAAATCACGCCTCTATTCTCTGTGTGAGAGTATTGAGACGCGCATCTTAGTCGTAAATGTATCCAAAATGTAGCATTCTGTGTGATACGCCTGATTACCTTTGCGCCAAACTGACTTCGATGCTCTATCCCAGCTAGCACAAGTAAAGTTAACTGTCTTCATCATATAGTCTTTCCCTTTTCCCTACCCTTGCGTTTGGCTTCATAGCCGGAGGGAAAAATGTTCTTGACCATGCGTTCATACAAACGAGGCTGCTTTGTGTAACTGTTCTTTATGACTTCCGCCATATCTGCTTCGGGATTCAGGTATCCATCTATCTCACATCTCAATACCTCAAGCATAGTATTGAGGGCTTCTTTGTCCTTATCTGATAGCGGTGACAGGATTTTCTGGATAAACTCCCAGCCCGCAGGAGCTGCCGGCTCAAGAGCTTTCTCCCCCTTGCTGGTCAAAGACACATTTACTAGTCTGCGGTCCTTCCTATCTCTCGTCCTCCTCACCAGACCAGCTTTCACCATTCGGTCAACCAGCATACTGACGCTGTTTGGCTTACGTGCTAGAATCGTGGCTAGCCCAATTGGCGTTAGAGAACCACCTCGCGATTTCACAGCCGCAAGGACTGAGAACTGCTCGGTAGTAAGCCCGTATTTTCCAAATATTGAATCCTCACATAGAACAATTCCGTCCCAGACTCGGTGCAAAAGAAGCCACAATCTCAGGACTCTATTTCCGGATTCAGAATTCGACGCCATATTTTGATCCTCCTCATTATTTCATGAGAACCTTGCTCGTTTGTGCCGCTTATATTATACAAAGTGCTGTTTATTTACAACTTAACCCTTTCAGCGTTATTCACCCAAAAGTGAGGAGGCATTCAGACTAGGCTTATCTCATATTCAATTGTTAGGGTGCGGTTATCTGGTGTCCGTCATCATACAAAAGGACAAATTGTTCAGCTCTGGCAACAAAAGCTTACATAGTTACAAACACTTCTTATGAATGTCACAAATCAAACGTCTAGCACGAAGAGCTCAATCTACCATGGCACACAAACTACGCATGGAATGGCAAACATCCCGATGTTTTTCCCCGGTAATAATCTATCTTCTCTTTGCTCTCAGTGCTATAATCGTCGAAAGTAGCCAGTACTTCTAAAAGGAGGTATTTATGGAACCATTATGGATAGCCATTGCAATCGTTGCCCTGGTTGTTATTGTGGTGCTTCTGCTTATAGGCAGGGGAAGGCAATATCAACAACCATCAAACCTCGCTATAGTCGGTATATGCTTAGTGGTTCTGGGGATTATTTTCGGTGATTCTCGTGCGATAGGTTACTCTCTCATAGGTGTCGGAGTTCTTCTTTCGGTAATGGAAGCTATTAGAAACAGAAGATAATAATTTGAGCTAGTCTTTCTGTACCTGCATCGAGACTGGCCCTCATAAGCCCTTGGTCGCTGGTGCAAATCCAGCCACCGTTACCTTCGTCTCTGGGATGTCAGGTAGAACCTTGTCAATGATCACGTGCCTTCATACTCCTCAGAAAATCATACACCAAGTATTGTAGTTCTCGTGTATTTTGATAAGGTTTATTGTTGTTCAAAAAAACGGGGTGTGACTGGGCCATTGCGGATATCCTAGGGGAGGAGCCCTGGTGTGCATCCCACAAACAAAGGCAGGTCAAGCGGTATTTGGCTGCGTCCTCCATCTCGAAGAAATGGCCGGCGTCGCTTGACACCTCGAAGACGGCATATTTACATTGTTTGATTATGTGACCTGACGAATGCCATTCGGCTCCACGACCAATTCCAAACTCCCAAGCTATTATTGATTCATACCCACAGTCCTTTACCGCATCCGCAATGTCCTCTATGCGTGACCCGAAACTATAGTTGCCCCCGATAAAGACACGCGTTTCCGATATGCCTGGAAGTTTATCTATTAGATATTTCGGCTTTGCTATCATCCTTCACAAATACATCCTGTACTTCTTATTCTTTCTCTGAATGTTTCGCTTGTTCACTCTGATAGCTCTGTTTAGCAAAAAAGGGCGTGCGAAAAGAAGGCCTTTTTCATTTTTCCTCCTTTTCGCACACCCTTCACAACTAATCTAATTCTTCGGCTTGCGCGAAAACTTTTCCAAGGTTGTCCAAGTATCCTTGGAACACCAAGCGCGCGACACTTTGAAGAGCGTGCCTTGCCTGTCTTCGCAGGCGATTCAATTGTTAATGAGCTATCGAATATATTTTAAATCAGGCTGTCTAAAGAGTCAAGTTTGCCCCGGTTATCGTTTCTCGCATCTCGAAGAGAAGGAGGGGAGATTCAATGCCACGTGGCCCAAGAATGGGGGGCGATAGCCTTATGCACCAGCGATTATTGGGGCATACTATGTTAATGTGACTAGCCGATATTGTCAGGCAGTAGGATGCTATGATGCGATAGAGAGTCACAAACGTTATTCACCGGTGGACAACTTCTGACTCAAACGGTCTACCTGACTTTTAATTAAAATGTCAATAGCCAAAAATCACAATTTTACCACTTTGAAATAATAAGGGGAGTTGCATTAGCTCCCCTGTCTCCATTATCCGGCTACCCACCAGCCGTCAAGAATAAAGCTACGGCCGGCTTTTGATCGTTACTGACGGTTTCTTATCATCAGTCCAATGTAATTATTAATCCATATCTCCTTTACGTATTGCCCTCAATTCTTTTAAGGCATATAATCCTCTTAAGAACGTGGTTTAGGGCATATGGCTTACCTTTTTGATGAAGATAAAATAACGAGTGTCGCCGACTTATTAGATGGATTACAGAAAGATGAGGAGAGATTACGCGAGGCGCTTGAGCCAAAACGTACTTCTAGGCAACATCCTGCAGGTGAGACCCATCTTAAAGGTAACTACTCTAAACCTCCGATTTGGTATAGGGGCTTGAGAAAAATCAGCCGCAAATTATTACCCACCTTTTATAGAAAGGAATGCAAGGTTGATATCAAGGACGAAATTTATCTCATGAACCTGTTTAAACGGAATGCACATGAAATCCTTGCCCAAATTCCCAACAGCATATGGGAGTGGATGTTTCTCATGCGTCATCATAAGGCGCCTTCACGCTTGCTTGATTGGACCGAAAATCCTTTGGTAGCCTTATACTTCGCCGTCTATCCAAGAGAAGACTCTAAGGATCCATATGCCGATGACGGTGTCTTATGGTGTTTGCTACCGAATCGTCTTAATGTTGTTTCACTTAAATGGCCAAATGACGATTACACGCTTCCGATGCTTTCTGACAATCCAGAAGAAGTCTCACGCGGTGCAGGTGAGGCAATTGAACTTTATCTGCCAACAATCAGTGAGGAATTGCCTCTCGGCCGATTGCCCGCTGCGGGTATAGCGCCACGCACTAACCGGCGTATGCAGGTGCAAATGAGCGTTTTTACTATACACCATGTCAATAATAAAACTCCGGTCGAACAGGCGCTCGAGGATGGCACGCATATCTGGAGATACAAGATACCTCAAGAATACAAAGAACCGATATATCAGGAGCTTGGAAGAATCGGAGTGAATAGAAGAATACTTTTCCCAGAACTTGACAATGTCGCCAGAGAAGCAAAAGACCTTCTGGGAGGTGACTAATGCCACGCTTCAAAATGTACCCATTGAAGGCAAATAATATATTACAATTGTATGAATGGAAAGACCAGATTGACCTTGACCCTCCCTACCAACGTTTTTCGATCTGGGATGAAGGGCAACAGCAATGTTTCATTGATTCCGTACTTAACGGCTTTGATGTCCCTAAGCTATATTTTTATCAGATTCCGCCAACGCCTAACCAGACTAGCAAATACAGGTATGCCGTTATTGACGGCAAACAACGTCTATATTCTTTGTGGAGATTCATGGGAAATGAACTATCTCTTCCCAAAAACTTCATCTTCTATGACGATGAGTCCATAAAAGCTGGAGGGGCTAAATATGATGAGCTAATGTCTAAGTTCCCTCGCTTGCGTGCTCGGTTTGATGGCTTCGACTTGCCAGTCACAGTCGTTCAAACAGATGACACAAACTTCATTGATGACCTTTTCTCACGCCTCAATATACAAATACCACTTAGTGCTGGTGAAAGACGAAACGCTCTCGGCGGGCCCCTACCCTTCGTCATTCAAAAAATAGGATTCCACGCCTTCTTCCAGCAATCAGTCCGCATAACTAACAAACGCAGGCAACACTTTGACTTGGCGGCTAAGTTCTTGTATCTAACCTACGTTAATTCCATCGAATCCACCAAGAAAAAGATGCTAGATGAATTCGTGACTGAGTTCCGCAAGTATCGGGACATGGAACAACCCGAGGCATCCCCCGAGCATTTACAATCTATGCAATCCAATACAACCAAAATCATGGACAAAATGAATGACTTCTTTGATCACAAAGACCCGTTACTAGCCAGTCAGGGAAGAATGACTCTATACTTCCACATCTTCCGAATTTGTCAAGAATCTAATATTCCAGCGCCTTTCACCAAGCAGATGCTTGAACAGTTCAACGATGAATTAACCGTTGCTCGTAAAAAATCGCAGAGACTCGCAGCAGGGACTACAAAAGAACCATTGTCCCAACTTGACCAGATTCTGGTGTACTTTGACCGCGAGAAACAGTCTCCGAACGATGCTGGAGCAATAAAGCGTCAATACGACTATATGAGTGAATACTTTCAATCAGTTTTCAAAGTTAGCTTACCAAGTTACAATAAGTCGTCTTAGTAATCCCTATACTTATTCTACCGAATTCTCCAACACTTCTCTTATTGACTTCGCCACTACGGTAGCCATCTTTACCGGCACGGCGTTACCAATTTGTCTTGTCACGCTGGACCAAGGTCCTTTGAATACCCAAGAGTCCGGAAAGGTCTGCAAGCGCGCGCACTCTCTTACCGTGAAATACCTGACACGACCATTCTGATAACGTAACATGTTCTCTCCACCCCCAACTCCATGATTCCCAGCCTTCAATGACTTGGCTGGCCAGTCTAAGACACTGCCAGTGTGTCCCTTGTAGCTCCTAGCTCCAGGGATGATAACATGTTGAATACCGGCGGCGGCTTTGATGCCACTCTTCGGTAGATCTTTGATAGCGTCACGGACAGTTAGCCACGCCTTTTTATTGTTGGTCAAAAGTGCTTCCTTTGAGTGAGTGGCTGTCGGAAAATTCCAGTTGGTCTCTAAATCCCTTCGGAATCCAATAACGAAGACGCGCTTCCTAATCTGCGGAACTCCATAATTGGCGGCATCCAAAAGTTGGAAATACACTTTATAGTCGGTTTCTTTCCTTATATCTTTTTCAGTTATGTATCGCAATTCTTCTAAATGATCTTTCCACGTTTGGCCATTCCTTGCCAAATTCCAAGGACGCCGTAGCTGCAAAATAATATATTCCATGTGGCTTGCAAGTTTGCCGTTTATTAGTCCGTTCACATTCTCTAGCAGAAAAGCCTGCGGCTTTAAGGTGGCAAGGACTCTAGCGAATACAGGAAACATATTCCTATCGTCCTCAATGCCACGGCGCTTACCTCCGTTACTAAACGGTTGGCACGGAATGCCTGCGGCGAGCAAATCAATTTTTTGATAACTGCTTAGATCAACCGATTCAACTCTATCATGAACTATTGGCCATCTCGATATTCCTGAAACCGTTTCGTTTTTACTATTATACAGTAACGTCTCACAGGCATCGTCGTCCGCTTCGACTAGTAATTGATGCTCAAATCCAGCTAAATGAATTCCCAACGCCAAACCACCGGCTCCGGTGAACAGTTCAATTGACCTCATAATTCTCCAAGAAGTGCTTTATCTTAGATTCTACTGAAGGTTGATTGCTCAATTCGCATTCCCATATTACCAGAATTTGCCATCCCATTTGTCTTACTTTATCCTGATGCTCCAAATCACGCTTTTTATTCCCCTCCAATTTCGGTATCCAGAAATCCTGGCGCCCCTTAGGTAACCTAGCCAATGAGCAATTTTCATGGCGGTGCCAGAAACACCCATGAACCCAAATGGCCTTACGTTTTGCAGGGAAAGCAAAATCAGGTTTGCCAGGTAACCTTGAATATTGTAATCGATAGCGATAGCCCAGTTTCTTTAATATCTCACGAACATGTCGCTCAGGCTTAGTATCACGCCCTTTAACAAGGCTCATTCGTTTGCTTCTTGCTTCTGGACTAAGCGTATCTATTGGACTGGGCACATACTCTCGTCGAGGCATGATTCCTTCGACTTTTACAACTTTCCACCAATTATACATTGGACAAGCCCTAAAACAAAGGTTATGTATTTTGCTAACATTTTTGCTAACGGACTTTTCACCACCATAAAAGATCTGGGCAGATGGAAGTCCTTGGAGAAGGAGCTTCAGAACGCTGATGCTTGTAGATGAACCAAGGGCCTAGGAAGCCGTTCGTTATGCCATTGTTAATAACGTCATGACGGAATGTCGCTAAAAATTCTTTCTATAGTCGCTTTATGATACGGATATTTCACAATTAACAATGCTTTAAACTTATCAAGGTTTGCCGTGGTTAGAAGCTCATTAACCTCATATGCTCTCTTATTTAACTGTCTACAATATTTATCGAGTACCGCTTGTGTGCTAATTCCTCGAATATCTGCAACTTTATGGGTAGCTTCAACTCTATTGAATCCCTCCTTTTTCACAAGAATTATCATTTCGAGTGTTTCCGCTAAAGCGTGTGGTACGCTAGCAGGGAATTCTGGAAGCACATTTGGTTTATCGCCTTTGTTTGTTTTAGAGTTGTTCAATAATAAACGCCTTAATACACTATTAGGATTAATGTCAACAAATGGTTCTGCCTTTTCCTTTAAGAGGTTGTATATCTCTTCGTCAATCTCAATTTTATACATTTTCACTGCATTTCCTCCTGAATCCTTAGAATAACTAATAGTACTAATAGTAATATTAACACTAATAGTTGGTTTTGTCAAGTGCCCGATAGAGAAAATGGACGATATACACCTTTACCAGACCAAACCCTTTGTTCTATTGGTTATGCTCCGGTCTCATTAGCATGTGCTATAATGGTATCGTTCTGTTTTAGGGTACAGCCTTCTAAAGCTTTTCAACGATATGGCCTCCGTTGCCTAGCCGTAGCCTAGCTATTCGCCTCGCCTTAGCTAATGGCACTTCCCTAGCCAGCATTGCCCAACCAGCCTTTGGACACCATGCCGTGAATCCGTTGGCATCCTTAAAGATTACGATGTGCCTGTACTTCTTCGGCGGCTCATAGTAGCCATAGCCATAATCTGCCACTGTCCCACAATCAAAGAATAGGCGCATCGTGTCATAGAAATCTTGCCGTTCGCCATAGCAAAGATGCTTGTGATAAGGACACATAACACGAGTTCGGCTTGGGTGTTCACAGTGGTAAATGTGCAATCCTGTTGTCACCTTAATACACCCTCCTCCATCCTTTGCGGTGCTTCTTTGTGAGCCGTTCACCTTTCCTGTCCGTGTAAACGGCACTCACTGAAGCCAAGGGCAAACGCCTCTGGTGAGGCTTAATCCTCTTGCGTTTGAAAGCACCTTCGATGCTTACCTTTGGTTGTGTGAGTTTCATGCGTGGCGATATATGCGCTGCCCGCTCGACCCCTACGGGCACTGGCATATTCACCAGGTCAGCCCAAGTCTTGATGTCATAACGTAGCTTGGCTTTCTCAGCGGGTGTTTTGCCGTTCAATGCTTCGTGTGGCTTTAGGAAGTTATAATAAGCGAGAAAGCCCTTTACAAACTCAATGAGAGTGTCTATATCCCGAAACGCCTTCATGACCTTTGTCCGCTCTTTCAGCGTCTCATGGAAGCGTTCTATTCGGCTTGTGCTCTCAGATGCTAGTTTGAATGGTGAACCTTGCCAATGTTCGGTATAACCACCTAGAGCAGTGAAAATACCATCGGGGTATGCCTTCATTTCGTCCGTTAGTATGGTCTTTGGTGGTTTACCAGCACGTTTAACGGCGTCTTGGACTAATCGCTTAGCATCCTCAGTGGTACGGGTGAGGGATACCCTAGAAGCAAGTAGAAAGCGAGTGTCAGCGTCAATGATGTCCCAGAACCAAACCTTGACGCCTTTGTCCAAGTCAATCATCGTTTCGTCGGCAATCCACTTATCCCCAACCTTCGGCTTAACCTTTGCGAAGTGCTGCGCTGCACTCTCCGTGTACTTCTCAATCCAGCCAAAAACTACGGACTTTGAAGGGAAATATCCCGTTTGCTGGCGTATATGATTACGAATGTCGGTTATGCTGCTGCCCGTGTAGTACATGGCAAGTGCTCCCGCTATATCGGGAGCGGGTGACCTCATGTGAAAGGGTGCAGTATCGGCCTTGAACTTGCGGCCGCATTTGTGGCAAAGATAACGCTGCGTACCAGCTTGAAAGCCGATTTTCACCACGTCGGTAGAGCCGCAGTGTTTACAGGTTATCCCACTAACTTTTGCTTCCATTTGTCGTTATCTCAGGGAATCGCTTTTTCAATGCCCTTAGGATAGGGCAATGATTAACCTCGCAAATAGGTATGTTAGGTCTATCGGGCAAATTGGCTGCTAGTGGGTCAAAACACAGTACCCTGAAACCCTTCCTGCCGTTCGACGAATTTAGCTCTAGCCTTGCCATTATCCGCAATAATTCGTAGGACTTCCACAGGATAGGCAGTTCCTCTCCTATGGCCTCAGAAATCTGACATAGCATCTTGTACGTATTTGGGCATGAGATTATGTTATGCTGCTTAAGATATGCCAGCATCTTATCGGCGGTTTGGCGTTTATGGGTTAGTGGAGTTATCATAGCGATTGTTCCTCAACTGGCTCATATGTTTCGGTAAAGATGTCTGGCTTGCAAGGGTATAACTCACCATGAACGCCTTTGATTATCCAGTCCCCTATATCCGCTCGATGATTGCCCTCTAGCGTCTTGATTAGTAAATGATCTGGGAAGAGCATCACGGAGTTGCCAAGCCTCAGAATGGCTGCGATGCTTTGCTTACCTCCGTCATATTGGACTGCCTCAATGATAACTGGCCTCTTTCTAAATCTCATAGTTAACCCCTTTCTTTCTCATACCCTAAAACAGAACGATACCGCTATAATTAACCAAAAAATCGGAGGAAAAGATGTCGGAAAAGCAGATATTAGATAAATTAGATGACATTCAGAGAGACCAAAAGACGAGTAGTGCTTTGTCTAATGCTTCTTTTGGATTAGCCATCAGTGCTATTGGAATTAGCGTAGCTTTAAACGTAGCCAGTTTAGCTTTGATAATAATGTGTGTGATTGTCGCGTGTATTGGTTTAGCTGGATTCATTTGGAACATTCTCAAGTGGAGACTATCTAGACCAAAGGAGTGACAGTAGCATTATCCGTCTGTTCAGGCGAAGAATTTAACTTCATACCCAGGATACTAACCTTGCTTACATTAGTGTAGTCCGGCGGATAGTCTTAGGCTCAAATAGACCAGGGACTCAACCGGCCCTTAGTTGCTGGTTCAAATCCAGCCGCTGCCAGCTCTAATATCAGAGGCCCGCGACTTAAAAGTTGGCATCGGGGGCAGAAGCAGGTGCCACGGTTCTGCACCGGGACCCGCTCGATGGTGCTGCCGCAAATGGGGCAGGGTTCGCTTCCCTTATGAGCAACTTCAAAATCAGAATGGGCTATGCCCAGCTCGCCCTCGGGACGGACGCAGGTATCCACGCTGATGCTTCTGAAGGTGGGAAAGAACTGTCCCGAATTTCTCAGATGAGGCACCGTTCTTTTTGATATGCCTGAAGCTTAAATCTTTCCAGCGCGAACGGCGATAACTCTGAATCAGGTAATTTGCCCAGGATAAGCTCGGTGACCATCCTCCCCACCGCAGGTGAGTGCATAAAGCCATGGCCGCTGAAGCCACAGGCGAGATATAAGCCCTCCATCCCCGGAACCGCGCCGATGATAGCATTGGCATCCGGGGTATCTTCATAAAGTCCGGCCTGGGCTCTCCCTACGCCAACGTCTTTGAGGAAGGGCAGGCGATGGCAGGCCACCCCAGCTATAATGGGCAGGAAGCCCCAGTCCACGCCGGTATCGAAGCTCTCCGGTTCGTCAGGGTTTCTCATGCTGAAAATCAAGCCTGGACCTTCCCGCCGGAACCAGAATCCATTGCCGAACTCGACAACCATCGGTGCGCTTTTGGAGATTTCCTGCAATGGCGTCGTAACAAAGATATCCCGCCGCGAAGGGTGAACTGGTATATCCACACCAATCATGCTCCCAATTTGGCCAGTCCAGGCGCCAGCAGCAACAATCATCGTTGGCGACTGAATTTCGCCTTCTACAGTCGTTACACACCAGGCGCGACCAGTCCGCCCGATGCCGGTAACCTCTGCCTCCTGGCATATTTTCACCCCCAGCCTCTTGGCGGCGGAGGCGAAACCCTGGACTACTGAATAAGGATCAGCATAACCGTCAGTGGGACAGTAGGTAGCGCCAAGAACATCCTTGATATTAAGCCGGGGGACAATCTTCCTAGCTTCCTGTGGTGAAACTAGCTCAGTTTTCACTCCAAGGCTGCGCTGCAAGGCTACGTTTTGACGGAAAGTCTCAAGCTCTTCGTCAGTGGTTGCCAGTATCAGGTAACCATTCTGGCGGAAGTCAGCAGGATGACCAATTTCCTCTTCGAAGCGTTCAAAAAAGCGGACGCTTTCCATGGAAAGCTTGATGTTAGCCTCTGTGGAGAACTGCTGCCTGATGCCACCGGCACATCTCTCTGTGGAACCTGAGCCAATAAGGTTCTTCTCCAGGACAGTGACATCATGGCAGCCCATTTTGGCCAGATGGTAGGCGATGCTACACCCGATAACGCCGCCACCAATGATAATTACTTCGGGCATCGGGCCTTTGTCATGCTCTGAGTACGTGTCTCTGCCACTTTGTGTGACCTCTGGCTACCGAGTAATCTTCTGACGCTTCCGGCCAGGGTATCATGTCATCCGTGCCCAGGAGCTGCAGGTGGGAATTACCCAGCACCGAGTAGTGGGGTCTCCATGCCTTCTGAGGGAATTGACCTAAGGTCATGGGGGCAACCGGCGTCGTCATGCCTGCCAGCTTAGATATCTCTTTGGTGAACTCATACCAGGAGCAGGAGCCTCTGTTGGTGATGATGTCGAATGTCACACCCAGTCCCTTCTAGAAAACGAGTTCCTCATTACCAGATCTAGCAAACCTACGACGGATCCTGACCGCTGTATACCTCTCGGTCCAATTTTACAATGTGCGCCCTTTCAGCACAAGGAAGTGTACTCGTTCAGTACCTTAGTGACACCTCCTCCTTTCTTTTGTTTTGTTGGTGGAGCTTAAGAAATTCCTGTGGAGTAAGGTATCCCAGTGCCTGGTGAGGTCGTACAGTATTATATATCATTTCCCATCCCAGTAAGGCTTGGTTCAAGTCTGCTATTTCAAAGCTTGTCTGCGTTACCTCATAGAATTCCTCAGTGTGAGTCCTCTGAGCTCTTTCCACATGCCCATTAAGCTTGGGCGAGCGCGGCGGCAAAACAAATAGCTTTATCTCTCTCCTCTGGCATTCCTCCTCGAAGGCATCTTGAAACTCAGATCCTCCATCCACTTGAATCACTTTAACAGGAAACGGCATCCGTTTTAGCAAGGTATCTATGAAAGCAGCTGCAGTATGAGAGCTTGCTCTGGTGTGGGCCTCCAGAATATCCCATCTTGAGATAACATCTCTAGCAGTGAAGTGTTTAAGCACCAGGCCAGGCAGAGGTCTCACATCGAGTGTATCTACTTCCACAATATCTCCCGGCTCCTTGGCCAGGTAATCTTTAGGTTTTCTTACTGCGTAAGGGCGTTGCCTTTGACTCTTTCTGGCTGATATGTGATTTGGCAAGGGCTCCTTCAATACACCGCGCTCTTTTAGCTTTTTAAGAATTCTACCCACTGTGGAGGCAGAGCAAGCAAATCCTTTACGGCGCAGAAGTATCACTAACTTATCCTTGCCCCATCTGGGATATTCCTGCCTTAACCTCTCTACAGCGGCGACCAGTTCTGCAGAGTAAGTAGGCTGGCGGACCATTCTGGGGTGACAAGAACGGTCCTCCAGACGTTCCAGGTGGTAAGGGTCGTACCTTCGCTTCCAGCGATAGAAAGTTTGAGGAGAGATGCCAAAGTAACGGGAAGTGAGACGGGCATTGTGGTTATGAGAGTCGTAGTAATCAAACCATTTGAGCCTTTGTCTGGCTTTCTTGGACAGCTTCGGGAGGCTTGCTAAGCGCTTGTATCCTGGCATTGTACAATAGACATTCATAACGCAGCCATTGTAACGTCCTTTCATTTCCTCTCAAAGTGTCACCAATCTATCTGAACCAGATCAGTCTGCTGTCGCCAAATCATTTGACATGCCGTCTCTTGAATTCGGGCAAAGGTTTTTTGTAGTAAAGGTAACAATGCTATAATTCACCCGGTGAGAAATGTCTAAAAAACGCATTCTGGCTGTCGTAATACTCGTAACGTTAACGTTAAATACCGGTATTTGGGTCCTATCCTGTTCTGCAACACCTGGCCCAACCCAGTCTGACAACTCAGTCCAGCACACTGATTTCGATTGGACATTCCCGTCAGAGAGCGAGCCAAGCACTCCTTTGCCCGATTTCCGCCCCGTAGTTACCAAGGTGATGCCCTCGGTGGTTTCGGTGACAACAGAGCTGGTCACCTCTGATTTCTTCGGTCGTCAGTATACAGAATCTGTGGCTGGGTCTGGAATAATCATCGATGATAAGGGATACATTGCCACCAACAACCATGTAGTCGAGGATGCCCAGAGCATATATGTGGAGCTGACCGACGGCAGGATTTTCCCCGCGAACATAGTGGGCGCTGACGCCTTATCGGACCTCGCCGTAATAAAGGTGGATGCTACAGATCTGCCTTATGCTTACTGGGGCGACTCAGACTCACTGTCGATTGGCGAGTGGGTGCTAGCTATTGGAAATGCCCTAGGAGAAGGAATAACGGCGACCGAGGGGATAGTTAGCCGCCTGGATGTATCTGTGAACGTTGAAGGAAATACGCTTTACGGTTTGATTCAAACCACGGCAGCAATCAATCCCGGCAACAGCGGCGGCCCGCTGGTGAACATGTCTGGTGAGGTGATGGGGATTAATAGCGTTAAGATAGTCGCGTCCGAGGTAGAAGGTATAGGTTATGCTATTAGTAGCAATGAGGCTAAGCCCATCATCCAAGATCTCATTCGCTATGGTCACGTGACCTATCCCTGGCTCGGAGTGGGTGCATCCACGGTAACCCCTTTGGTGGCTGCATCACAGGATCTCTCTGTGGACAGAGGAGCTCTTATTGCAGAACTGGTTGATGGCAGCCCTGCAGAATCTGCGGGATTGAGGACGGGCGATGTCATTATCCGCTTTCAGGACGAAGAAATAAACAATGTTGCCGACCTCATCCGAGCTATTCGGGGCAGCGAGATTGGCGAAGAGGTGGAAATAGTCTTTGTCAGAGGCCAGGATACGAAAACAACTTCAGCTCAACTGATTGAACGCCCGAGTTCCTAAGAAGGACAACTCCTAAATAAACTCAGATTTCAAATGCTCTGAATCTAAAACCAGTTTAGCAATTTCGGTTTCGAATTTTGGCACTGTTTAGTGTTTCGTGTTTAAGTCCTTAGGATTTGTTTTCTTGATCGCCAAAGAGACCTCGCCATTCGCGATGCGGTGTTTCTCCCCATAAGTCTGATCAGGAGACGGACTATCGATAAGCTCTTCAGATAATGTCTCTTGCTTAATGTAATTGGCAAACGTCCTTATTACTTGGCTGATGAGTGATTCTTCGGTCTGATAGTACGTAATGATGCGGTCTGTGATGTCAAACTTGGCATTGCGACGCATATTTTGAAGGTGACGCACAAGCTCTCGACTCACTCCTTCGGCGACCAGCTCAGGGTGCAGTTCAGTACATATGGCCACCCAATGTCTAGCGTCGTTAGCCACGCTGTAATCTGGCATGTTTGAAGGAAATTCCCCTCGTTCCCTTGCCTCGCTCAACACGACGAGTTCCTTAACATTTATCTCCTCCATGACCTCGGTAGCCAGCTTCTCCAAAGCCTTTTTCTCTTCACCGGTCTCCACCCTGATTACAGCCTTAGCCAAGGGCTGGCGCACCTTGATCCCTGCCTTCGCCCGTGCCGCCCGCCCCAAGCTGGATATTTTTTTAGCTAGCTCGACATCGCTATTCAGCCTGTCATTGATTTTGGCCTCATCCGCTACCGGAAAATCACTCAGATGAACACTTTCTCTGGCTCTAGGATCAACAGACCGACACAGGTTCTGATACAGCTCCTCAGCAACAAACGGCACGAACGGAGCCAGCAATTGAGACAAAGTGGCGAGACATCGATGTAGCGTAGTGTAAGCAGCCAGTTTGTCAGCATCACTCTCGCTTTTCCAGAATCGCCGTCGGTTTCTTCTCACGTACCAATTAGATAGATTGTCCACAAATTCCTCGATCCGTCGCGTTGCAGAAGTGAGATTATAGCTATCCATCGAGTTGGTGACTTCCCCTACCAGTCGATTAAGCTCAGAAATGATCCAATGATCCATCTCCCTCAAAGCTTCTCGCTGCGTGCTTTGAGCCATCGCAGGCTGAGGCACAAAGCGATCAACCTTGGCATAAAGGACAAAAAAGGAATACGTGTTCCACAAAGTAAAAAGGAACTTGCGCATCGTCTCTTCAAGCATCTTGGAGGAAAAACGATGGTTATCTTCTCCTGGCGTAGAAACCAGCATATGCCACCTTAAGGCATCTGCACCATAGTTGTTGATGACAGTCCACGGATCTATGGCGTTACCCTTAGACTTACTCATTTTCTCACCCTCAGCATCGACAACATGCCCTAAGCAGATAACATTCCTGAAGCAGGGACGATTGAAGAGCAGAGTAGATATGGCATGCAAGCTATAAAACCAACCCCTGGTCTGATCCACAGCCTCGCAAATAAAATCAGCAGGGAAATTCTGCTGAAACTCATCTTCCTTTTCGAAGGGATAATGCCATTGGGCTATGGGCATAGCTCCTGAGTCAAACCAGCAATCAATTACCTCAGGAACACGCTGCATCCTACCGCCGCATTCAGGACAGGCAAACGTTATTTCATCCACATAAGGGCGATGCAAATCCAACTGCTCAGTTAACCCACTAAGACCAGGCTGTGCCCTCAATTCATCCATGCCGCCAACACACTTATATTTGTCGCACAACGAACACCGCCAGATATTCAGTGGGGTTCCCCAATACCTTTCCCTAGAAAAAGCCCAATCAACGTTGTTCTCCAGCCAATTGCCAAAACGACCATGCTTGATGTAATCAGGGTACCAGTTTATCTCCGTATTGCCCGAGATAAGTTCGTTTTTCAGCGCTGTTGTCTTGATAAACCAGCCTCGCTTGGCATAATAGATAAGAGGTGTCTCACACCTCCAGCAGAAGGGATATGTATGAACAATCTTCTCGCTGCGATAAAGCAACCCACGCGATTTCAGGTCATCGAGGATAAACGGATCAGCTTCTTTGACGAATTTGGCGGCAAAGCGATATCTGCCGGTAACCTTGCCCTCCAAATCAACAGGTTGAACAAAATCAAGCCCGCTACGCATCCCAATATCAAAGTCAATCTCCCCGAAGGCGGGTGCAATATGGACTATACCGGTCCCTTCATCCAAGGAGACGAAATCATCGCCGATCACGGGATAAGTCAGATCTTCTCTTGTTCCCTCCACGCGCAGGCTTGGCAAATCCAGGCGCTGTACACCAAAATCATGAGGATTAAACAAGGGCTCATATTCAAGGTTCATGAGGTTCTCGCCCAGCACAATCGCCGACTCGGTGTATCCCTCCAGCCTCACTCTATCCACAAGCATCTTGGCCACGATGAGATAATCTTGTCCGCCTTCCAACACACTGTACTCAGCACGAGGATCAACTGCTAAAGCTGTATTCCCCGGCAATGTCCACGGCGTAGTGGTCCACGCCAGCAGAAATGCCGGTTTGCTCGGTGTGCAGGAACGCCAAAACAAAGAATGCAACGGTGTTCCTTCCTTAATTGAATCAGCTACAAGTGGGAACTTTATGTAAACTGATGGGTCTTCAGCGTCATCTCGATAACCCAAGGCTACTTCATGAGAACTAAGGGATGTGCCACACCTAGGGCAATGCGGCGTCACTTTGTAGCCTTGATAAATCAAGCCCTTGTCCCACAGCTGTTTCGTTATCCACCAGCAGGATTCAATATAGGTATTATCTAACGTTATGTAAGGATGCTCCATATCCAGCCAGTAGCCAAGGCGCTCGGTCATAGCTTCCCATTCCTTAATATATTTGAAAGCGCTTTGGCGACAATGGTCATTGAATCGAGCCACTCCATATTCCTCAATTTGAGCCTTACTAGTAAGGGCAAGAGAGCTTTCCACCTCCAATTCAACCGGCAAGCCATGTGTATCCCACCCTGCTTTTCGCGGCACGTGGTAACCCTTCATCGTCTTATACCGGCAAACAGCATCCTTATAGAGACGAGATATCACATGATGAACTCCGGGGCTGCCATTGGCCGTAGGTGGGCCTTCATAAAAAACATAATGTGGCCCCCCTTTTCTTATCGCGATGCTCTTGTCAAAAGTGCCCTGCTCTTTCCAGAAGCGAAGGATATCCTCTTCCAGTTGAACGAAGTTGACCTTGCTGCTCACCTCTCGAAACACGGCTAACCTTCTCTTGGTAAGATAACCACCTTCCTATTCTCTCCCTCACCTATGCTCTGAGTCGTTACATCAGGATGATCAGCCAAAGCCAAGTGAATAATACGACGCTCATCCGCAGGCATCGGTTCCATAGGCATGGCACGTCGCCTCGACTTGACTTGCTCAGCTAAGTACAAGGCCAATTTCTGCAATGAATCACGACGGTGTTTCTTGTAACCCCCGACGTCAATTGTCAATGGTACCCAAGCCTTCAGCCGCTGGACTACTATTAGCTTGGTAACGTACTCCAGGGCAACCAGAGTCTGACCACGTCGCCCAATCAAAATGCCCAGATCGTCACCCTCTATATTCAACGCCAAAGGCAACTCATCTGATAGCACTTCAACCTTCCCTTGCGCGCCCATTAATCCAAGCAACGTATCTAAGACCTCTGTCACGCGGCTGACCACATCCTCTTCAGTCAAAGTTGTTGAGCTCACTCTAATAACAGCTTCTCTGCCCCCCACTCCCAGGATCCCCGACCTTCCTTCCCTGATAACCTCCACTTTGAATTGGTCACGACTTAGCCCTAGCTGCGCCTCTGCTTTCTCTATCGCTTGTTCTACTGTTCCAGCCGTTATCTCAATCACTTCCATAGCCTAATCTCTCGCTTTCTCATGGGCAAAGTGTGCCCTTCTTAAGTACTTGCTCACTTTCCTTTCGCCGATGCACGCTGAAATGGAGACTGGAACTTAAGGTTACCCCAGCCACCAGTGATGAAATATTGAGTTATGATACCAATTATATTGGAGGTAGCCCAGTAGAGACCCAGACCAGCGGCAAAACTGAAAGTCAGCAACCCAAACATAACGGGCATCATCAACGTCATCATCCTACTTGTGGACTCTTGCCTCGGGTCAACAGCTGGCGCCTGGGTCATCTTTTGCTGTACCCACATTGTGCCACCCACTATGATCGCTAAGAGCATGCCGAGACCGCCGTTGGCTGAAGCGGTCTGTCCTAAATCAAGCCCCAAGAATTGACTGCTCAAGGGAATCGCCTGATTAACTATGCCCCAGGAGTAAAGACGCTGAGCCAGATCAAGCAAGTTCTCCGGCGTGGTAGCTAGGGCTCTCATAATGGCCTGGTAAAGGGCAATCCAGATAGGAAACTGAACCAACATGGGCCATAAGCAGCCCAGAGGGTTTACCCCGGCTTCTTTATAAAGCTTCATCATTTCTTGCTGGAGCTTTTGTTGATTCTTACCATACTTCTTCTGCAATTCCTGGATCTTTGGCTGCATCTCCTGCAAAGCCTTGGTGGAATTGAGCTGGCGCTTGTTAAGAGGCCAGGTGACTAGACGCACGATTATGGTAAGGGCAATGATTGCCAGCCCAAAGCTACCGCCCAAACCATGGCTCAAGGCAATCAGCACGTTGAGTACTGGGTTACCTATAATAAGATTCCATGCTTCCATAGGGGTACAATCATCACTTTTCAGTGGTCAATGAAACAGGCCAACCTTCCACTATTTCCCCTCTCTCAATATCCGCAACATATATCGAGTCATCTTCGCCCCTAACATAGACTAGACCATCCTGGGCGCAGAAAGAACTCTTAACAGAAGCGCCAATTGAGATAGCTCTCAATGGCACTGCCTCCTCTTCAAATTCGGTGTCGACGTCAAAAACATACAGAGTTCCTAGTTCACCAATTATTATCAGTAGATTATCCATCAAAATAGGTGAGGAAATTATGGGGCTTCCAGCGTCAAACTCCCACAGTTTTTCCCCAGTTCCTGCCTCAATAGCATAAAGCCTGCCATCGAGACAGCCGGCGTACACAATGCCTTCGTTGACTATAGGAGCCGCCCAGAACCATTTACCGGCTGGTTTCTCCTGGGGGAATTTCCACATTGGCACATCACTACCTATTTTTATGGCATAAAGATGGCAGTCAAACGAGCCCACGTAGATGGTATCTTCGTAAATCACTGGTGAAGAAGCAAAGCCTGCCTGTGATTCGAAAGACCAGGCCAATCGCTCGCCTGTTTCTAACGATAAAGCATAGATATGACCATCAAAAGTGCTGACATAGAGAGTATCACCATGAATTACCGGGGAGGTCCACAGCTTGTCAGCTAAGGGCTCAGATTTCCACTTGAGGTCACCATAAGTTGTATCCAGGGCATAAACTCTGCCATCTGAGCTGCTAATATAGATAGTTTCATTAGCTACAACTGGCGTACCCACAATAGCTCCTATCGAACCAGTTCTGGGGTAAACCCACCTTTCGATGCCCCGGGCTATGGTTAGGGCATATACCTGGCCACTATAAGTGCCAACGTAAACTAAATCACCATGCACTATCGGCGTGGTATATACAAGGCTTCGAGGGGTAGCAGTATCAGGCCATTGCCATTGTAGCTCCTGAGTTGATGCATTTATTGCCACCACTGATGAATTTATCGCCACCACCCTGCCATCCCTGGTGCCAACATAAATGATGCCATCGTGAAATGCAGTTCCGGACCACCCTCCTGATACCGGAGCTCCACCGAATAAACTACAGGAAACCAGGACCAAGGGCAAAAGAGCGATTACAACAAGGAACAATGTCTTTGGTTGTTTCATTCTATAACTAAGGCACGGGGTCGTAGCCACCTTCGGAGAAGGGATTACAGCGAACAATCCTCTTGGCCGCCAGCCAGCTACCACGAGGGAGTCCATACTTCTTAATTGCTTCGCGTGCATAATGTGAGCACGTAGGCTGGAAACGACAAACATCAGGCAGAACCCTCGACACCGTATTCTGGTACAACTTAATTAACCCCAAAGCTATCCGACTCACTCGTTGTTCTCCGATAACTGCGCCCGACCTAGAAGCTTGGTTATTGCCCTTTCTAGCTGATGATAGTCAGCATCAACTGCTACAGACCGAGCCATGAAGACGATGTCCCACCCAGGCTTCAGCGACTGCGGCCTCATTATTTCCCTCAGTAACCTCTTCAGCCGGTTACGCTGCACTGCTTTGCCTACTTTTTTGGTCACGGAAAAGCCATACCGGCTTAGACTTGAGCCATTGGGCATCGCCTTCATTACTAGCAAGCTACCTGCCCAGACCTTACCTTGTCGATAAACCAAAGTATATTGTGCTCTATTAGTTAGAAACTGAGGCCCCTTCACAGCACAGAGCTAAACCGGAGTCAGCCTATACCTCCCCTTAAGACGCCTTGCCCTCAGCACGCGTCTTCCACCTCGAGTCGCCATCCTGGCACGAAAACCTAAGCTGCGCCTTCGGGGGATCCTCTTTGGTTGATAAGTCCGCTTTGGCATTCTTCAAACCGTTGACCGGGATAGGCCGACGCCTCCTGTCTTCCAAATGTGGCTTGGTGCGTAAGGCAACATAGCCAGATAACGAGCCCTCTTTATAGCTTGTGCTAAGCTTCTTTGATGTTTAGCACAGGTTCTGCTCCTTCGCCGCGACACAATCTTACCCTGACCAGAAACATAGCGAGACAACATTGAAACATCTTTATAATCGATTTTCACACTCCCTTTCCCTTTGCAAAAGGGACAGATTGCTGGCCTGGTGACGAAGTTCCTCGTACCTCTTACTCTTCCAGGATTACCTACTCTTCCAGTACTACCTACTCTTCCGGTATTGGCCAAATTTTCTTCTCCTTTATTTTAAATCAAAAGGTAAATCTTCAGGCTCAAGCTCCCCTTCCTCAGGAAGGGATGCCGGAGCTTGCCTACCAAGGAAAAGGACACGGTCCGCAGTCACTTCAAGGCTGGTGCGCATCTGCCCATCCTGTCCTTCCCAATTACGAGCGTGCAATCTTCCCTCAACGTAAGCTTGCTTCCCCTTGCTTAAAAATTGATTACACTGCTCAGCTTGCTTGCCCCAAACGCTGACTCTAAACCAGTCCGTTTCTTCCCTGCTCTCTCCGGCAGAAGTAGTGTAACGACGATTAGTAGCCATACGAAAAGAGGTAACTGCTTTCCCATTAGGCGTATACCTCATCTCCGGATCAGAACCCAGATTACCAACGAGTATTACTTTGCTCAAGCTTGCCATATCAATCACCCACCTTTACCACAAGATATCGTAGAATATCACCAATAGTGCCAATTTCGCTTTCCAGTTCTCTGATTAGTTTTGGCATTAACTTAAAGCGAGCTAGAATGTAATCAGCTTCCATGAATTTCTTGACAGGGTAAGCTAGTTTTCTTTTTCCCCAATTCTTTATCTCTTCCACTGCCCCACCGCGGCTATTGATCGACTGAGTCAGCCTGTCCACAATTTTGGACACTTCATCTTCATCAGCCTCGGGACTAATTATAGCTACTAGTTCGTAGTCATGCATCCCTAGATTTTATACCACAGGCAACAAAATGGCAACAAGGCTTGTGGTCTAACCACATACCATGTCTGAGTGCTAGAATGTCAAATCAGGCCAATGCTATAATTCCAGCGATGAGACTGTCCGAGTTAGGAGAGTTTGGTCTAATCAACCTCATTCGCACTGCCAGTGCCAGATACGAAAACCCTGGGCGTACTCCGTGGCGAGAAATGTTGCTGGGTATTGGCGATGACGCCGCTGCCTGGCAAAGTGGTAATCACATCCAGTTAGCCACTACAGATACTCTGGTTCAGAGTGTTCACTTCGACCTGGGCGTTATTACCTGGGAGGAATTGGGCTGGAAAGCGCTGGCCGTAAATCTAAGCGACATAGCTGCCATGGGCGGTATTCCCAAGTACGCCTTGCTTTCTCTGGCACTGCCTGCCAAACTGAAGGTGAAAGACGTCTCCGAGTTCATCGACAGCTTCATGCATATGGCCATGGAATTTGGAGTGGCTATAGTTGGGGGCAATGTCGCTACAGCTCCCAATATAGTCATTACGGTAACAATCATAGGCTGCTCAAAAGGCAGAACCATGCTTCAGCGGTCAACAGCTTCCCCCGGCGATCAAATAGCCGTCACAGGATACGTTGGATTATCGGCAGCTGGCCTCGAAATGCTCAAGGGAAAGACCATCCCGGATCCTGAGGCAAGAAATATCCTGAGACAAGCCCACTTCAAGCCGATGCCTAGAGTAAAAGAAGGACAAATCCTAATCGAACAAGGAGTCAGGACTGCTATAGACATAAGCGATGGACTCCTTGCCGATCTCGACCATATATGCGAATCTAGCAAAGTCAACGCTAAGATAAACATAGAACAAGTCCCAGTACACCCCGTAGTCACAGCACATTTCCCAAACAGTCAGGATCTGGCTTTATCTGGTGGAGAGGATTATGAGCTTCTTTTTACCGCCGATCAGGCTGCCATCACCCGAGCTAAGCGAGCCCTTAACTGTCCGGTGACCGTAATAGGTGATATAGCAAAAGAACAGTTGCCGACACGAGTACTTGTGGTGAATAGCGAGGGAACTATTATCCCTTGCAAGAAAAGGGGGTGGGACCACTTCAAGAATGCAGTCTCTAACGTTGAATTCATATAGCCCCGAACAAACTCAGCTTCTGGGAAACTACTTGGGGAAACTAGCTCGAAAAGCTGATCTCTTCCTCCTCACAGGCCAGTTGGGGACAGGCAAGACTTGTCTAGTCCAGGGCATCGCTCGCGGCCTGAATGTCCAAGAATATGCCTTCAGCCCCTCTTTCGTCATACTTAGACAATATCATGGCCGACTTCCCCTGTACCACATTGATTTTTATCGTCTCGATTGCATTGAGGAAATCGCCGACCTCGGGCTGGAGGATTACTTTTACGGCGATGGAGTCTGTGTGATTGAATGGGCAGACAAGGGGCTGCAGGTAGTGCCACAGGATAATCTCCTCATCTCCATACACTATGTGCCTGTCTCCGAGACAGGAAGATCCATCCGCTTGAAATCCCAAGGCGAGCGCTACAATGAACTGATAAAACAACTCAAAAAAGAGAGGGAATTTTGGCCCAAGAATGGGAAGCGCTAAACAGGGCAGAATTTGAAAATCGAAGGTCAAAATGACAACTGAAAATGCAAGACTTCTTCACTTTTGCCTTCTCATTTCGCACCGTTATTTCTGCTGCTCATATTTAGATTTCTGACATGGAATTAGCTATAGATACTTCATCCAATATCGTCAGCATTGCTTTATCTCACAAAGGTGAGATACTGACTCTGCTAACCTGGCAAACGAGACAAAACCATACAATAGAACTGTTGCCGAATTTAGTTTGCCTGTTACAACAAGCCAAGGTGGAGCCAGACTCCCTAGAAGCAATCTTTGTAGCCAAAGGCCCAGGGAGCTTCAACGGACTTAGAGTCGGCATAAGCACTGCCAAAGGACTGGCTTTCACTCTACATATTCCTTTGCTCGGTGTAAACACATTGGAAGCTGAAGCCTATCCCTTCGCTTTTACTGAACTGCCTCTGCGCGCCCTTCAGAAGGCTGGTCGCCGGGAAATAGCCACTGCCGTTTATCGGCAAAAAGATGATGAATGGCAATGCCTAGAGGTAGACAATCTGGCCTCAGTTGAAATTCTGTGGCGTCGCACCAAGCAGAAGACGCTGTTTTGCGGTGAAATTCCCGCCGACATAGCAAGGCAAATACAACAAAACTTAGGCAGGCGAGCTATAATTTGCCAAAATAATAGTCTATCCCGAGGCAGTTCTTTGGTTACGTTAGGTTGGCAAAAATTGAGCAAAGGACAACACGACGACCTGCTGACTCTGCAGCCAATATACCTTCGCTCTCCTCACATAACCAAGCCTAAAGAGAGAACGCCTTTTTTGTCAGCACGAATGGAGCAACAGAAACAAAAGAATGGAAATTCCCAAATTAGATGTTGAATATACCGCACAATTCTGTTTTGCCTGTAGCCAGGAGAACCCAATAGGGCTCAAGCTGAAACCTGTTCAGGATGGCGATAAAGTCACTGCAGAGTTCACGGCCGGGAAGTTTCATCAGGGCTGGGACAACATCATTCACGGCGGCATTCTCTATACCCTCCTCGATGAAGTCACCGCTTACGCCATGCTTTGCCGTGGAATTGAGCTTGGCGTTACTGCCAAGAGCGAGATAAGATTCAAACAGTCAGCACCCATCAATCAGCCCATACAAGCATCCGCCTGGGTCACTAAATTGACAAAACGGCTCGTAGAAGCTAAGGGAGTGCTCAGCCTTAAGGACAATACAGTCATAGTCGATGGCAATTTCCTATTCTACGTGTTGCGGCAGTCAAAGAAGACAATTCTCTGGGATATGGACGGAGTGATTTCTGATTCCTATTCCTTCCACTTTGCTGCCTGGCAGGAAACCTTCGCTAAAAGGAGTATAGAATTCACCAAAGGAGATTTCACTAATCTCTTCGGCACCAGAAATGACTTCATAATCGGCAGCATTATGGGCAAAGAGCTGCCTGAAAGAGATGTCAAGAGCATGGTACAGGAAAAGGAACAGGCTTTTCGACGGAAGGCAACAGGACGCATCAAACCGTTTGCCGGGGCAGTAACGCTGCTTAATGCCCTTAAGAAGGGAAATTTTAGACTAGGCTTGGTCTCCTCAGCGCCCAAGGAGAACATCGATTTGGCCCTCAGTGAGCTTGATTTGGCAGGAATTTTCAATTGTATTGTTTTTGGGCACGAAGTGCCTGCAAGCAAACCGAGCCCTCAAATATATCTGTTCGCCGCCGAGAAGCTGCAAGCAACACCCAACGATTGTGTTGTAATTGAAGATTCTCCCCTAGGAGTGAAAGCTGCCAAAACTGCCGGGATGAAGTGTCTGGCTGTAACCAACACACATCGCCGAGAGAATCTCCAGGAGGCTGATACGGTAGTTGATTCCCTAGAAAACGTGGATTTGATTACGCTGCTCATGAGAGTCTAGAAAGGAGCCAGGAAGAAAGAAAGGAGATTAAGACCATGGAGAGAAGTCTAGTGCTTATCAAACCTGATGCCATACAGCGGGCATTGGCCGGCCAAATCATTTCTCGCTTGGAAAGGAAGGGACTGAAAATCATAGCTATGAAGATGTTGCACATGGACAAAAATTTGGCTCGACGCCACTATGCCATCCATAAAGGGAAGGCTTTCTTTGACGATTTGGTGAGTTTCATTACCTCCAGCCCACTCATCGCCATCGTCCTCCAAGGTGAAAACGCCGTACAAATAATACGACAAATGATGGGAGAGACCGACCCTGCCAAAGCGCCCAGTGGCACCATCAGGGGTGATTTTGGTATTGATGTTGGACATAATTTAGTACACGGCTCCGATTCAGCGGAAAATGCCTGCAAGGAAATCGAACTGTTCTTCTCAGCAGAGGAAATCTTCGACTACGACAGAGAGCTAGATACGTGGATCTATTGAATTCTAACTACAGGGATCGCCTTATCCCATAATTTGTCCAGTTGATAGTAATCCCGCTCTACAGGGCCGAAAATATGCACAATAACCGACCCAAAATCAGCAAGCAACCAACCTGAGTCAGGCGTCCCTTCATTATGATGGGGCACAACGTCTCTAGCTCTCAATACCTCATCAATGCCCTGCCAGATAGCCTCAATATGCCGCTTGGTATCTCCTGTACAAATCACGAAATAATCTGCGAAAGAGCACAAAGCTCTAACGTCCAGCATAGCAATGTCCTTCGCTTGCTTTTCAGAAGCAAGTTCAGTGGCTAAGCGTGCTATTTTCTCTGCTTTCAGAAAGGCACGACCCTCCTTACATAATTATACCACTTATGGCAATATTTGACCAAGGCTGTCTTTCCGTGTATATTCTGGGAGTTTAGCATCCTGTTGTAAGGCTAGCTTCTCTGTGAATTTGAGAATAAGATTTTTGGCATTGCAATACATCTGATATAATTGAAACGACGGTAAAGACATGCAAGCGAAATGGTGGCGTAGTGGTTTTTTCTACCTACTGCTCTTGATAGTAGTGGGTGCCTTGATACTTGCCCGTGTTATGTCCGGAGCGGGGCCCGAGCCCATAGATAAGATTGGGCTCTTCATCGAGAACGTTAAGGAACAGCAAATTGATACTATCCAACAAGACGGTGATACCCTGATTGCCTTAAAAGACGGTGAGGCTAAGTATACAACTGGCTTCATTGGCAGTACTGAGGAGTTGCGGCAATTGCTCGAAAGCGAAGGAGTAGACCCTGGTATCGTTGCTCCCGTAGTCGGTAGCATTGATTGGGGAGCAATAGGATTAACAGTCATTCTACCTATTGTGCTGCTGGGGGCGCTATTTTATTTCTTATTCTTCCGTGCCGCTCGTGGTGCCGGAACACAAGCCTTCAATTTCAGCAAGAGCCGCGCCCGATTGACTCTCGACAAGAGGCCCGATGTGACTTTTGCCGATGTTGCCGGAACAGACGAGGCTAAAGAGGAAGTCCAGGAAGTAGTAGAATTCCTCAAGTCTCCCCAGAAATTCCAAGCACTGGGGGGACGCATCCCACGAGGAGTGCTCCTTGTAGGCCCACCAGGAACTGGTAAGACTCTGCTGGCCAAAGCCATCGCGGGAGAAGCCAGGGTGCCATTCTATTCTATTAGTGGGAGCGAGTTTGTGGAGATGTTTGTAGGTGTGGGTGCTGCCAGGGTCAGAGACCTGTTTGAGCAGGCCAAGCGTAATGCACCCTGCCTTATATTTATTGATGAAATTGATGCTGTAGGTCGACATCGCGGTGCTGGTTTAGGTGGAGGACATGATGAAAGAGAACAGACCCTCAACCAAATTCTGGCTGAGATGGATGGCTTCGATACCAACGCCAACGTCATCGTCGTGGCCGCTACCAACCGCCCCGATATCCTCGACCCGGCGCTCCTTCGCCCAGGTCGCTTTGACCGCCACGTTGTCATTGATCTACCTGATATAAAAGGTCGCAAGGCGATTCTGGAAGTACACGCCAAGGGCAAGCCGCTGGCTAAAGAAACCAACCTTGAAACTGTAGCTAAGGAAACGCCAGGGTTCAGCGGCGCTGACCTTGCTAACATAATCAATGAAGCAGCCATCCTGGCTGCGCGGCGAAATCGCAAAGATATCACATTAAAGGAGCTTGAGGATGCTACTGACCGCACTATAGCTGGACCGGAAAGGAAAAGCCGTATAATAAGCCCCAAGGAGAAAGAAATATTTGCTTACCACGAAAGTGGCCATGCCTTGACCGCCAAGATGTTGCCTAATGCTGACCCTGTGCACAAGGTTTCCATTGTCTCCCGAGGGATAATCGGAGGCTGGACACGCCTCCTGCCATCCGAAGACCGTCATATAGAGACTAAGTCTCAGTTTGAGGATAGTTTGGCAGTGAGTCTGGGCGGACGTGTTGCCGAGGAAATTACCTTCGGGGAAATGACTACAGGTGCCCGACATGACTTGCAGGAAGCAACTAAGCTAGCGAGGAAAATGGTGACTGAATACGGTATGAGCCAGAAACTAGGCCCGAGAACCTTTGGTCAAAGGCAGGAACTCGTCTTTCTGGGTCGTGAAATTAGTGAACAGAGAGATTACAGCGATAAGATAGCTCAAGAAATAGACGAAGAAGTGCATAATATTATCCAGCGGGCCTACAATACCGCCAAGCAGATTCTGACCGCCAATAAAGAGAAACTGAGACAACTAGCCCAGGAGCTCATAGCCCATGAGACTCTGGATGAACCTGAGCTTGATAAAATATTTGAAGGTTTAGCACCACAGCCAACCCCAAGCTAAATCAAAAGGCAAAGGTCAGGTCAAGATTCAGTTTTTTGATTTCCTTTCAGGGAGTCAAGCCGGCTACTTTCCTTAGCGACAATATCTTCATCTAGCTTGACAAATAGCGGTTGGGGCTGGCGAAGTTTCTGCCCTGGAGGCAAAAACTGAACTTTCCAACCTAGTTCCTCCACACTACCATCAAATCCAAGAAAGGAATGAAGCCTTTCGGAACTGAAGGGAAGGAAAGGATAGAAAACAGTCTTCAATGCTGCCAGCACAGAGAGGACTGTATAGACGGATTTAGACGAAGTCTCTCGTTCCGTTTTGATTGTCTTCCACGGAGCTTGTTCATCAAGATAGCGGTTAGATTTCTGGGCTAGAGACATAGCTTGTTTAATCGCCTCTTTGAACTCACAACGATAAAGCAGCTTGTCCACACTGTCTAACGTAATTTCAGCTTGATGAAGCAAGCCCTGGCTGCGTTCATCCAGTTCACCAGGCGCAGGCACAGCTCCATCGAAATTGCGATAAGTAAACGTGAGAACTCGATGAGCTAAATTGCCATAGGTCGCTACCAATTCATTGTTATTACGGCGAAGGAATTCATGCCAGGAAAAATCGCTGTCTCCGCTCTCAGGCATATTCGCTGCCAAAGTGTACCTCAAGGGGTCTGGTTCATATCGTTCCAAGTAATCGTGGAGCCAGATTGCCCAACCACGGCTAGTAGACAGTTTCCTGCCTTCGATAGTCAAAAATTCATTAGCTGGAACATCATAAGGAAGGTTCAGACTGCCATAGCCCATCAACATCGCCGGCCAAATCAGGGTATGAAAAAAGATATTGTCCTTGCCGATGAAATAGAAACTCTTGGCATCGTCTTGCCAGAAACCTTGCCAGGCGGTGTCGTCCCCCTGCAGTTTTGCCCATTCCTTGCTTGCCGATAAATAACCGATGACTGCTTCAAACCACACATAAATACGTTTACGCTCAAAGCCCGGTTGCGGCACAAGTACTCCCCAATCCAAATCACGGGTAATTGCTCTATCCTTCAATCCTTCATCCAAGAATTTCCATGCGGTGCTAAGCACATGATGCCGCCAACCAGTCTGTTCTTTTATCCAGGTCGTCAACCGGTCCTGAAAGGAGGAAAGGTGTAGAAAGAAATGCTCCGAAGACTCAAAACGAGGCGGACCAGAACAAAGGTAACAGCGAAGATCCTTAAGCTCCCATGGATTCAAAGGCTTGCCGCACTGATCACATTCATCGCCTCGCGCTTTGGTGAAGCCACAGTTGGGACAAGTACCTTCCAGATAGCGGTCGGGAAGGAATCTCTGACACTTAGGGCAATAAGCTTGAAGCATCTTATCTTTGTAGATATAACCCTTGTTGAGCAAATTGAGGAATATGTTATGAGTAACCTGAGTGTGGTTCGTTGTACCAGTGGTAGTAAATAAATCGAAAGAGATGCCCAGTTTCTTCCAGCAGTCAATAAACTGTTGGTGGTATTTGGCCACCACTTCTTGCGGGGTGGTTCCCTCCTGTTCAGCACGAATTGTAATCGGTGCTCCGTGCTGGTCGCTGCCTGAAACCATCAGCACCTTATTGCCCTTAAGACGATGATACCGCGCAAAAATATCGGCTGGCAGATAAGCACCAGCAATATGTCCTAGATGTAGAGGACCATTGGCGTAAGGCCAAGCAACACCAATGAAAATGGCCTCGCTCAAATTATCTCCAACAAGTTACTCTATTGTAAATCATTGCTTCACATATGTCATCGCCCCGAACTGGAGCTCTCCGATGAGTATTCCCAAATTCATTCTTTGGGGAGAAATGTGATTATCTGCTTTCCTTTCTCTGTTCTATATGAGACATAACCATGGCTGTCACAACAATCAGTACAAAGACGCTGCCGTTCATCTCCCACTCCGTCGATTAGAAGATAGCGCTCTCCATGTTTAATAGGGCGGTGACAACCATCACATTCCACCTTTTCTATAGCGATACAACCACGGCGCATTTTAGCTCCTTTCCTGAAATTTCAACCAGGCTCGAGTCTTACCTTCAATAACAAGACTAAACTCCCCTCTCGGTTCAGCGAAATGCTCCCTGGCCTGGCTCATTCTACCTCGGAAAACCTCTTCGTGAACTTTAGTAAGCTCACGGCATACGGATACTCTTCTATCTCCTAGAATCTCCTCAATATCAGTCAACGCCTCCCTGACGCGATGGGGTGCCTCAAAAGCCACTATGGTTCTGGCCTCATCAGCTATTGAGCTGAGAAGACGTTGCCTTTGTCCCTTGCGGCGGGGCAAGAATCCAACGTAAACAAATTGGTCGGTCGGCAACCCGGACACCACTAAGGCAGTGATCACCGCTGAAGGACCAGGAACCGATACCACAGAAATCCCTCGCTCAATAGCAGCGACGATAAGGTCGTAACCAGGATCGCTTAGGCCGGGCATACCAGCTTCCGAAACTAGAGCCAGGTCTTCCTTCTCCAGATAACCCAATAGATAATCAAGTTTAGCTCTTTTACTATGTTCATGATAACTGGTCAACGGGGTTTCTATATTATACGCATTAAGCAAGCGGCGCGTTTTACGCGTATCCTCAGCGGCAATAAGTTTTACCTCCCTCAAAACACGTAACGCACGCAGGGAAATATCCTCTAGATTGCCAATAGGAGTAGCGACGACGTAAAGAATAGCCATGACACAAAATTATACTCAATAGCTATGATTTTATCTACAGGCTTGCTTGACTTTAGCTCGCCATGCTTGTATAGTTTGTGCCAATTTCCATCAAGGTAAAGGAAAATGCCTCACCTCAAATTCAAAGAAATTGAGCGCGCTTACGGATTTGATGAAGTCGCGCTTGTTCCCGGAGACGTGACCGTTAATCCTGACCAAACCAATATAGACTTTACCGTAAGAGACTTCACCTTGTCCATCCCCATCCTGGCCTCAGCCATGGATGCTATCGTTGACACCGCCTTTGCTGTTAGATTTGGCAAACTTGGCGGGCTAGCTGTCCTTAATCTGGAAGGTGTACAAACAAGGTACGAAAACCCCGAGGAGGTCCTGAACCAAATCGCCCGAACCCCTGAAAAAGAGGTCACCTCCCTTCTTCAAAGAATTTACTCCGAGCCTATCAAGGAAAAGCTCATTAGTCAACGCATTGGAACAATAAAACAGGCTGGCGCTATCTGTGCCGTATCGGTAACTCCCGCCAACACGAAACGCATGGCTCCGATAGCCAAGGATGCTGGAATGGACATACTGGTCGTGCAATCTACCGTCACCACAGCCCGGCACATCTCCAAAAGCTATCGGGGACTTATCTTGCCTGAGCTATGCCAACAAGTGGGCTTGCCTATCATAGTGGGTAATTGTTGTACCTACAGTGCAGCATTAGAGCTAATGAGAACGGGAATTGATGCCGTCCTGGTTGGAGTGGGACCCGGAGCTGCTTGTACCACCCGTGAAGTTATTGGCGTCGGGGTCCCTCAGATAACTGCCACTCTACATTGTGCCGCTGCTAGAGATGCTTATCTCAAAGAGAGTGGCAAGTATGTAGCAGTGATAACAGATGGCGGTATTCGCACAGGTGGTGATTTATGTAAAGCATTTGCCGCCGGTGCCGACGCTGTAATGATTGGCTCGCCTTTGGCTCAAGCGACAGAAGCGCCAGGCAAAGGCTGTCACTGGGGCATGTCTCATTCACATCCAGCTTTGCCTAGAGGAACACGCGTTAGAGTTGGCACTACCGGTTCATTAGAGCAAATTCTCTTCGGTCCCACTTCCGTCACCAACGGCACTCAAAACCTCGTTGGCGCTCTGCGCACCGGAATGGGAGTATGTAGTGCCCGAACCATCAAAGAAATGCACAAGGTCAAGATGCTTATTGCCCCATCAATAAAGACTGAAGGGAAATATTTCCAGGCAACTCAGAATGTCCCTTGAGTTTATGGAAATGCCTTAACGCAAAACCAGACACCAAAGCCAGCTAGAATCAAAGCACAAACGCTAAACACAATCCTTTGCACCCTCTGTGTCCACCACCGCCTTGACTCAAATGTACCTACGGAGAGGAATTCACTCCACACGAAATCACTAGGCAAATGCACTACAGCAAGCAAAATAACACCGACAGGCCCGAACTTAGCAGCACCGGATACCAAAACTGCACCCGCAGTCGCCCACCATATGTAAAAAGACGGGTTAGTCCCCGTAATTACGATGCCTGTCACAAAAGAGCTGGCTGGTAGACCACCCACTGCACCAGGTGTCTCACGAGTGCCTCGAAACATTCGGAAACCCAGATAAAGCAGCATCAAACCACCCACGAGATATATGACTCTTTCCGCCTGTGGAGAGCTCACCAAACGCCCAGATTCAAAATAAACTACAGCCATTACAGCTATGAGGGGTATCTCGATAACAGCATGTCCAGCTCCAATCCAGGCACCAGCATGTTTATCACTGTAGCCCTTAGCTATGGTAGCCGCAGTCATCGGGCCGGGTAACATAACGCCAGTAAGAGAAATCCCCGCCGCCATTAGTAAGAATTGGCTCAGGCTCAGGCTTAGGCTCGTCTCCATAGTTAGCTTGGGGCAAAATCAGGTTAGGGCTGGACTTCTTCGTCCTGCTCATCCTCCTCCCCAACCACGCCTCCACCATAATGAGGAAGCACCACACCCACCCTAGCGCGCCTACCTCTGGCTCCTCTGGGCAAATCGCCAATCATCTTCTTCAACTCCATCAACTCCTCAACCGACTGCGTTAAGGGAGCAACTACGCCGTCTACCCCAGCTTGCCATAGACTTGTCAGCTCCTCCTTTGTAGCCAAAGAAGGCAGGGTCATAATAACCGGCTTTTCCAGGAGCTCGACAAACCTTCGACACACAAGCAGGTGCTCCACAGTCACAGAAGAGCCTCCGCCTCCACTACTGACGAATACCCCATCCACTTCAAAGCTATTAATGGCTCTCACCAGACCCTGATCTAATGAAGGCTCTATCATCAAGAATTTGCCCACTTCTTTTTTGCGCAGGATTGCCGCCGCTCCCCTAATATCAAAAACCACAAAGTCGCACCCCAAGCTCGCAAGCTCATCTATTTCTCTCTGGCTCATACCGCTTACAAACACTCCCAGAGGGACATTGCCCACAGCTTCGACCACCTGCCCAATAGTCTTGGTATTTGTGCCTTCACTCACTATCAACCCGGCATCGGCATTGGCGTCAGCCACGATTTTGACTTCCTTCACCTGTGCCCCGGATAGTCCCACGATAAGCAACATTGCAGGGCCTCTCACTTCAGAGACAGTAGCATGAAAGCCTATGGGTGCGGTTGAAGACTTAGAAAGACTCTGCAACTTGTCTGCAAATTTGCTCATATTACCCCCTAGCCAGCGGTCGGATTCGAACCGACGACCGACGGTTTACGAAACCGCTGCTCTACCCCTGAGCTACGCTGGCATTTGAAGCTAAATTTTAGCCCTTACTCAAGCTTATGTCTACTTTTTGGATTTCCAGAGACAACCTGCGGCTTAGCACCACATAGTAATTAAGGCTGGCCAAGGTATTCCTCAAATCGAACAGGGTCGAGGTTAACTCCTCGACCCTGTTTTTTTGCCTTTGAAGTCACATTTCAAGCTAATGTGCAATTTCACCATCAGGTGCGCCACCAAAATTGAGATAGGATTATAATAGTTGGCAACCCATACAAAAACTTGTTGTAAACCGGTGTGTTTTCGTCTTTAAATGAACAACCTAAGGGAAAATAAGTGAATGCTAACCGCAGAAGACAATAGGATCAGACAGAGAGAACGGCTACATCAGCTTGGACTGTTTCTGTTGTTCCTCCTGTTTGGCCTGCTAATATTTTTTGTTTTTAGTCATTTTCGGCCTCTGTTACCCAAGGATATCGAAACTCCATCTCGAATAGCTCTTATTTTTGTCTTGTTAATAACCACATTACTTATTCGTCGAAGTAGTCGCTTCAAAAAATATTGGTTAGTATTCTTTGCGTTCTTTATAGCCGCTTTTGCTCAGGCTTTAGACTATTATTTCAACGATTGGTCTCTCACCCTCCTCGGTCTTGATACAAAGACCCCTGCTGGTATCGCTGTAAGTAAGCTGGAAAGTACAATTATGATCGTCGTACCCATCCTTCTTCTTACCAAGGCTTCCGGTACCAATTTAGCCTCGATTTATCTCCAGAAAGGGAAACTCCGATCTGCGCTTATTATTGGTTTGATAGTCTTTTTCGCAATTGCGGCAGTATCCATTCCATGGGCAAAATGGCAATACCAAACCGGAGATTTGAGTTTGGAAAGAGTCATTCCTTGGGTTCCTTGGATACTTGTCTTTGTTCTTGCAAATGGAATCAATGAGGAATTGTTATTCCGAGGACTGTTCTTGAGAAAACTTGAACCCTTTCTCGGGTCATTCCTCTCCAATCTCTGTATAGCTATTCCATTTACAATGTTGCACTTTGGAGTGGATTACACCCAAAACTTCTTAATGTTCCTAGTTTTTCTTCTACCTCTTGGGCTAGCATTAGGCTACGTCATGCAGAAAACGAACAGTATATTGGGTGCATGGTTGATTCATGCGTCGGTGGATATATCTGTCGCTTTGGCATTGTTTTCAAAGCTTTAACAGGGCACCAAGCTGATCAACCCCACATAATACCTCCCAAAGGTAGACGATATACTTGGAACTACGCTATCTTCTATACTAGACTATCCAATGAGAGTCTTTTCAATAACCTTTCCGTGGTTATCTTGAAGCTGCGAATCGCACTAGACGCACAATCGCAGAACACGAAGAGTATCACATTTTGGTTTGTGGTTTAGGCGAACATTCAGAGTAAGGCCATTCCGATAAGAAAAGGCGCCAAAACCGACAGTGCCAGCAATGCACTACCTCGCCGGGTTGTGTTTTGGCTATCCCAAGAAAAAAGGTAGCTTGCTAGGGCGAAGGCAAGGATACCACCGACTAGCAGTACCGCTAACGAAAGAATAGCTTTCGTGTCAAGGCCTGCGCCCCGGGCCAGCGCATTATAGATTTCCACAGAATATGTGCTGGGCAAGAGGCTGCCGATTTTTGCTAGCACTCCAGTAAGCATGCTTCGCGGTATCATCAGTCCGCCAACCATCATTGACGGCAAGAAAATAAGCTGCGACCACAGTATGGTTATTCGAGTGTTAGCAGATATGACACCGATAAGTACGCCAAGGCCTGCCATCACAAAAATACTAAGTGCGAGGAAAACCACGAACCCAGCCCAGTTCACCGGAAGTGGCGCCTGGAAGAAAATTGGAGCTGTGAAGGTGATTATCATAGCGGCGATGATCGCGTGTACTGCCGTGGTTAGAGCGGGAATTAGGACGACGGATAGCGCGGGCACACCATTGACACGGTAGCTGCGGAATATCCCGGCTTCTCGAGCTGAAACTAGAGGGTTAGGTAAACCCAGTATCAGGCTTGTTAGGATCACAAAAACAACCATAGTTGGAATTATGTTCGGGCGGAAAGTTGGGTTAAGTTGCGTCATTAGCAGGCTCACAACTATATAGAAAGAAAGTGGGAAGAGATAGTTCATTAGCAAGAGAGGACGGTCGCGCAGACCGGTACGAAACTCAAAAGAGAAGTGGCTGCCAAAAGCGTTCATCTGGCTTTCTCCGTAGTAATCTCCAGGAAACGTTCTTCAAGAGATGGGCGCTCTACACGAAGGTCAATGATAGCATCGTCGTGCTCTTCGATATGTGCCAGGATGGCTTTGAGAGTATGCCCAACATCAAAACTAAAGCAGACAAGATATTCATCTTGCACTAATCGCCGTTGTGCACCGGGTAAAGTCAACTCCGGTAAAAGCAGCGAATTCTTCACTGTGCTGACTGTCACCTTAGTAAGGGCTGACCCGGTGGCCGTCAACTCGCGTGGTGTACCGGTCACGACAATCTTGCCCCGAAGTAGAATAGCTACTCGGTCTGCCATTTTCTCCGCCTCTGCCATATCGTGTGTCGCCAACAAAATTGTAATGCCTCTGCTGCGAAGTTCGTTCATTAGCTCGTGCAGTTCCACGCGTGACGGAACGTCCAGTCCGGCTGTAGGTTCATCCATGATGATTATGGGCGGTTGGTGTGCCAGAGAGAGAGCCAGCGCCAGCCGCCGCTGCAGTCCGGTGGAGAGGGTATGGTATTGTGCTCCGGTCTTTTCTCTCAAACCCAGCCGGTCGAGCAAATCGTACCTTGGTGCTACGCCGTGGTAAGCGCAGAAAAAGCGCATAGCCTCCCCAACTGTCATGCTGGCAGGCAACCCTGATGTCTGAAGTTGAACACCGATAGTGTTATGCAGGCGCCGTACATTCCGGACAGGGTCAACGCCCATTATCCGGATGTCGCCCTTATCCGGCAGGCGCAATCCTTCAAGACACTCCAAGGTCGTCGTCTTGCCAGCTCCGTTGGGACCCAGAAGGCCAAATATTTCCCCAGGCTGCACATCAAAGCCGATATTGTCTACGGCAAGGAATTTGCCATAGGACTTTGTGAGGCTGAGGACCTTGATTACAGGGTCACTCATAAATCATCATAGCCCTATTATAGAGGAGGTCCTGATGACTCTCCTCATGTCCGGCTTATTGACTCCTTCCTTCGACGCTTCCCGCATGATACGACTATGGCATTGGCAAGTCTAATAACATCTCTAGCGAGCTTCGTTTGGCGATTGCTGAGAATAGGGTGAAGTTCTAGTTTCTCGTTTTGGGTGTTGTTGATGTTACGATTGTTAAAGACACAGTGCAAGCTTCTGTTGCCCGAGCTGCACATTAGGCACTTTTGTTGAGTGCCTACACTAAATACTAGGACCAGTGGCTGAGCCCGACTGATGCTGTGTTCACTAGATTCAGGCTGTAAAAGCTTCTTTTTCATACGAAGTCTTTCTGCCCAGAAAAACCAGGATATATTAACCTCTACATGCTACCTAGGATCATCGCCAGGCAAATGAGGGACCCCATGCCCATCATGCACACAAGGGTCAGAATATAGGCCAGCCTGGGGCTGGGACGAGTTACGAAAAGCCATGCGCATACCAAACCCACGGCCACAAAGGCCAGATCAAGGTATAGATAGATTGGTCTAAATTCACCTGTGAAGTAAGTAGCCAGGCTCAGAGCATACGCTATGAGTAAACAGATAGCTGTAAACCGAGCCGTACGTTCCACTCCATAGCGCTTCGGCAGAGTCTGCACGCGAGTAACTTTATCCTGTGGAAAATCACGGATATCTATCATCCCTCGTCCACCAAACATAGCAAAGAAAAACATGCCGGCCAAAAGCCACAACCCCGGGCTCAGTCGGCCGGTCACGCCTCCCATAATCGCATATAGGCCTTGTAGCAAGCCCAGAGTAAGTGCACGAACTAGAGGACGCTCAAAAAGATGTAGTGCCAAGCCTACAATGATGGCTAGAATAATACTCCATGGCAGCAAAGCCCAGGGGGCAACCAGAAGTGTCGTAGCGAAGCCAATAGCGATGAAAGTTATTGAGAAGGCGAGCCCTGTCGCTGGAGACAGAGAGCCATCCGTCAGAGGATTGTGGCGCATCTCCACCCGAGGCCCCTCCGCATCCAGGTCACGATCCGCATAGAAGTCTAAAGAGAAGCCACCCACAGCCAAACACCAACCTGCCAGGGTCATCCATATTGCGTTTGTCACCCCGGCGTTGGCAGTGAAGGCTGCCGCACCAGTGATCATAGCCACCATCACGGTGCGATTGAGGCGCAGTAGCCAAAAGAAGGCTAAGGGTTTAGAAAACCGCGCTTTACGTTCAATCACGTCGTTTCTGTCAATGTAATGTCCATGCACTGCTAAGTATAGCAGCCTCTTAAGTGAGTATAGACACGGATGGTTTTCAAGTGTTTCTCTCAGCTTTCAGACCAGGGAGTTGCAGAAGCCATTAGAATGCTCACTTCTCAGGACTATCGCCACTGGACAACTATGGATTCTCTTCGAAACAGACGAACCGCGGTCCGCAGTGAGATGATATCCGCAATGCCAATCGCCAGTGCCAGCACAAGAATCAACAAAGGAGTGAACCATATAATTCCGGTGATCTGAATACCAATGAGAGCCAGCACGGGAAAGATGATGACTAGAACTGTGTTCTGTGCGCTCCGGGCATCTTTTGCTCGCGAAGAGCCAGTAACCCCCAACATGAAGCTCAGAACCGCCACTGCAGGGGTAAGCAGGAACAAGGTAAGAAACCATCCCGCTGTGACCACGAATCCGGTGAGGTGTCCCCACCCCAATCCGGACACTACCACCAGGAACACTCCTGCCGACAGCCAGGTTACCACCAATGCCGGTATTGCTCCCGCCAGTGCCTTGCCTAACAGGAGCTCCCAAGTCTTGACTGGCGTTGCCAGGAGAGCTTCAAGACTACCAGAGAGCTTTTCCTCAACGATGCTGAAGGTCGCCACGCTGATTGCGATCATGGTTGGGATGAGAAGCAGGAAGAAGTTGAACTGACTGAGCAGGAGCACAAGAAGCTGCTCATTGGCTGGCAGCTGAGCTACGCCGGGTATTGCCACCACAAGTTTCTGCAGGGCAGTTTGGAACACTTGAGTGGTCAGCATGCTCCCGCCCGCGAACTTAGCAGCTAGCCAGATGTAGAGTATTCCCTGCCCCACGATCAGAAATGGAACCAGCGTTATGAGAAAAGCGCTGTTAAGATCGGTGAACAGCAATGTCCACTCCTTCAGCAAAATGCTCCGGATGCGTCTACGACTCATTCTGGCCTTCTTCGCGGATTAGTTTCAGGTAAACGTCTTCCAGTGGGTACTGCTTTTCGGAGACGCCAATCACCCTGCCTCCTGCTTCCACAATTGCCTTCACCAGCTCAGGGCGGTTACGCTCGGAGTCGGTCAGCTCCAAGATAAGCTGACTTCCTTCCTCACGGACATCTTGGACAAATGGGAGCCTTTTCACTATCTCCATGACTTGTGCGTCTAAAGCTTCCAGCTGTACTATTATCTGGCGACGAAAGAAGCGCCGGCGCAATTGTTCCGGGGTATCCAGAGCGAGGAGTCTGGTATGAATCACGGCAATGCGGCTGCAGACCACTTCCGCCTCATTGAGATTATGGGTAGAGAGAAAGATAGTGCGTCCTTCTTCACGCAGGGTGCGAATCAACCGACGTACTTCTCCCGCTACTTCCGGGTCCAGTCCGGCAGTGGGCTCATCCAGAAACAACACCTTCGGCTCGTGTACCAGAGCCCGGGCCAGCGCCAGCCTTTGCTTCATTCCCTTCGATAACGTACCGACCTTGCTATCGCGTCGCTCCCACAGTCCCATTATTTTGAGGTATTTCGCCACCTGAGACTGCGGCTCAATCGATGGATAAAAACTGGCAAAATATTCCAGGTTGCGCCTTGCGCTAAGCCGATCGTATAAACCGGGCGTCTGTGTAAGCATACCAACCACCTCGTGCAGTTGTTCTATGTCCCGGTCAGTTCTATGACCAGCTACGATGGCGTAACCTTTCGTGGGTGCGATCATTCCGGCCAGCATACGAATGGTCGTCGTTTTCCCTGCTCCATTGGGACCTAGAAAGCCTAGCACCTCGCCGGATTCGACCGCCAGGGTCACGTCATCTACTGCGGTGGTCCTTTCGAAGCTCCGAGAAAGGCCAAAAGTCTCGATTATCACCATGAAGGGCCAAGTATAGCAACCTCTTGAGTGAGTGTAAATGGAAATGGTTCCAAGGGTTTCTGTCAATCCCCGAACCACGGACTTGCACGAGCCGCTGTTTCGTCTGATTACCCACCAGATTTAACGTGACAGAATCAATGGTGCATCCACCCAACCTCTGGTGTCGTTGTATCCCGCCCGCCAAGCAACATCCTAACTCGATGGTCTTGTGGGGGCCTAGCAGTCTCGCCCGTCAACTCTTCGTCACCGAGCTCAGCAGGCCCCTAGATTATTTCTACAGGCATCCGAACATTCTTAAGCCGCTGACCTCACGTCACCACTTGATTTTGAAGATGATGTCGCAGGTCCCATTGCAGCTACCGGTGTCCTTCTCGTTTATCACCTCTCCATCAAGTCCCATAGCCTGGCACCAGGAATCGAATCTCAGCTTTGCCGCACACTGGTGAATGGCTATGGTTCCCGCCTTACTCACCATCTTATGGACGTAGCATTCCAGCACATGCCCCACGAATGTGTTATTGTCCACTACCTTAAACTCATACTTGTGTTCTTCAGGGAAATAGAGAAGCGCGGCAGTCTCCATCAATGCTTGTAGGTCCTTCATATTCCTGACCTCACCAAACTCCGTCTCAGCTAGCAGCTGTTTTATTTCCGTCCTGGCTATGGACTTAACTACGGCGAGATTCAGTTTGGTGGCAGTATCGAAGCCAAATTGCTCCACTGATTTTAGAAACCACCTGCCATCATGTAGCAGCCATATATTGCGCAGCAGCTTCTCTTTTTGCCGAGCTGTAAGCTTAACCTCCTTCGGAGTCATATCCCACTGACGTCCTTACAGATAGCTGGGCAATCACCTTCCACCGCCGTTTGGCTACTCGTCAAAAGTAAAGGTGATCTCTCTAAAGCACTTGCCGTCTGTGTGCATCATGCAACCTTCTACCTGCGGAGAAACGCTGTATTTCATTCCCATGCCCTCAAACCAGCCATAGATCCTTTCAAAAATACCGCACCGGTATCGCTCGATAGCACCGATTTGTTTTATACCCTCATAGGCAAAACACCTTTCGAAATCACCGCGCAGAACGTTCCTTGCAGGTGGCTGAAGCTGGACTTCATAAAATCTCCTTTTACTATATCCCAGGCGGCTTCAAGCAATAACTTAAGATCTTCGAATGTTGCCACATTCTGTATGCCCACGGCTCTTTGGATTCTTTTGATCTCTATGATTCCCAAGGCTCTGACAGCAGCTTTGTTTATCTTGTTCGTCCTCTCAATGCCACACTCCTGCAAGCAGTGATAGAACCACATGGCATCATGGGTCATCCAGTTCTTGATTAGGATTTCCTTCAATTCACTTTTCTCAAGTGTCTTCACGTTCAGTGTTGCTCCTGTCTACCAGACAAACACCTACAACCTACTCTCTCCTGCGTTCCTCTACCCGTATTTCCATGACGATATGCCCCCAGCCGCCGCAGTTGACGCCGACATCAACACAGCCTATCCGTTTAAACCGCATCTCATTAGGGTTCACACCGGCATAGAATAACTCTTGAGCCGCATAAATTAATGTCGGCATGGAATGCAAGGCACCAAAACAGATCCTTTTCGGGCAAAGCTTGGTCAGCAGATTGCCAGCACCGTCAAAATAGAACCGATCACCAACCTTATGCTGACTGTTACAGCCATGTGATTCCACTACTTCTACCACAATCGTCTTGTTCAGCAACGCTGGCGCTTTGGAAATAACGTCTTCGTTTCTGGATTTTCCTCTGAACTTCTTCATTTCCCTATCACTGTAGCCCAGGTGTTGCTGATAGAATTTCCAGACATCTTCGCTGACTTTCATTTGTTTCCTCCTTTGATAACGTTTTGTTATTGGCAGCATAACAAGGCATAGTAAGCTTGTCAATAGGATTTATAACAAGATGTTATACATTCTAAGAATTTCTTTGCTGCGTAGTACAAAACGTGATAAAATCCAGATGTGGTCTCTCCCAGCATCGGCATGAGGATTCAACACGCCAGAGAGGAGCTTGGCATTACCCAGCAAGAGCTGGCAGCCAAGTTAGGCTGCACGCAAGCAGCTTTATCCAACTACGAACTGGGCAAGAGACGACTTTATCTAGCCAATCTGGAACGAATAGCCGGCGCCTTGGGGAAACCCATCAGCTACTTTACAGAGCCAGCCGCTGATGAAGACGATACTCGTGATTGGGCCCGGTATCCTCATCGCTAGAATGCAATGAGTTAGACAGTCCGAGTAACTCTGCAACCCACTGGGCTTCTGCTCTCTCTGTATTATCCAGTCGGAGGTATCTTAACCCTCCGCCAACCGGGCGCTTCTCTTCCTGCGCAGAATCACCCTGGCTGCTATCAAAACCAATAGGCCCGAAATCAGAAGGGCCTTTCTGACGTCAGGCATGGGATCCCAAAAGGCTTGCCAGAAAGAATCCATTACCTCGCTCGGAGCAATATGAGGAATCTGGAATCGCCGCTCACCTGTTTGAGGGTCATATTGATAGTACTCGACCTGGGTATTCTCAATAGATGTCTCATTCTTACCCTCGTATTCCACCCAAATATGCGTAGGGGATGAATGAACCTGATAGGTGACATTTTTCGCTTCCAAAACAGACGCTAAGATCAGAGCTCGGCTTTTGCAGTCCCCCTCCCCTCGCTCCACCACTTGTTCAACGGTGGGACAATACCAGGGCATGCCATAAACCTCCCAGTCATGGCGATATGGTATTCTAGCCAGGACCGCTTTCTCTATAGCTACAGGCTCAGCAGGAAAGTCATCTAGCATAGGTTCAACAGCACCAGGATCAGCATCGAAGTCAAGAACTCTGTGGATGCTGATGATTAGGTTCAGAGGATTGGGATATAACACAAAAATAATCCACAATATAAATATCAGGGGAAAATATCTCCGGAACACTTTTCTTGAAGCTTTTTCGGAATTTCCAGAACCGACCGTCATAGCTGTAGTCTCAGTCAAGCTGCTGGTACCATTTTTCGCTACTGGCATAACATCGAAACCTTTATTTGGGTTCGGGAGAATCGAGACAAGTATGATATTCAGTCACCGGAACACCTGTCCCTTACTTGCTTTTGCGTCTCTCTCCTTCTATCTTCCGCAAAGTCTCTTCGTCGAGGCCGAAGTGATGAGCTATTTCGTGGCGCACCACCTCCCCTATCTTTGCCTCAATTTCGTAGCCAAAGCGACACTGTCCCTCTATGGGCCTCTGAAAGATGCTTATCTTATCAGGCAGCACCAGTTCGTAGCCCCGCCCCCGCCTAGTTCGAGGCACACCCTGATAAAGCCCAAGCAATTGCCCAGGGCTCTTTATCTTAGCCTGTCTCAGTTGCACTGCTGTGGGCCACTCTTCTACCACGATATCGACATTCTCCAGCTTGCACTGAAATTCGAGCGGCAAACTTTCGATTGCTCTCCTCACGAGACCTTCAAATTCATCTCTCTCCATATCAAGAGAATACGGACATTACCGCCAAGATCGAACAATATTTACTTCTATGTTACCACCGGAGCATGCTACTAGACAAACAATTGACGGTCAAGGGTATCATTAAAACCAAGCCTTCATGTTGGTTGAGTCGGCCGCAGTACAAAAGCGATTCCTTGCTCACGAAAGGTAATTACCGAAATTTATCACGCCATCAAAATGACCTTCCTTGACGAAGTACGAGAATTAGGATAGGCTATTGGCTTAAATCTGAAAGGAGAGGTGTCAAATTGCAGTGCCGTGGCATCAGAGGGGCTATCGCGGTTTCAGCAAACAATAAGAAAAGCATCCTAGCAGCCACTAAGGAACTGCTTTCGAAAATGGTCAAGGCCAACGAAATTGAAACCGAGGATATCGCTGCCATTCTTTTCACCACTACGCCAGACTTAGATGCTGAGTTTCCTGCTGTGGCGACAAGAGAGCTGGGATGGCCATCCAACCTCGCTTTGCTCTGTGGACACGAAATGAATGTCCCTGGTGCATTACCCCGCTGTCTGAGAGTCCTCATGATTGTAAACACCGAGAAGGGATCCGATAGCATTACACATATTTACTTGGGAGAGGCGAAGAAGCTAAAGGACAAACCATCATCGACAATTGGAGGCAAGACATGATTATAGTCATGAAGGCTAGCCCCAGGCCTGACGAAATCAGCAGAGTCACAAAGCGGATCGAAGACTTCGGTCTAAAGGCACACATCTCGGAAGGTGTCGACCATACCGTTATCGGCGTGTTAGGCAAAGTCTTTACGGAGCTTCGTGATGCCTTAGAGTTGCTCCCCGGGGTAGAACAGGTTCTACTGGTGAGCAAGCCATACAAACTTGCCAGTCGGGAGTTTCACCCCCGGGATACGATAGTGGAGGTAAAAGGGGTAGCCATCGGTGGCAATGAAATAATCGTCATGGCTGGCCCCTGCGCAATAGAAAGCGAGGAGCAGCTCTTAACCACTGCCCAGGCGGTCAAAGCTGCTGGTGCCACTGTGCTACGCGGGGGCGCCTTCAAACCGCGCACTTCGCCTTACGACTTTCGAGGGTTGGGGGAAACGGGGCTGAAAATACTGGCTGCAGTAGGAAAGGAAAATAAGATGCCCGTCATTACCGAGGTTATGTCGCCGGACCAGGTTGATTTGGTAGCCAAATACGCTGACATACTTCAGATCGGCGCCAGAAACATGCAGAATTTTATCCTGCTCGATGAGGTGGGCAAAACAAGGAAACCGGTGTTGCTCAAACGCGGTTTGTCATCCACTATTCAAGAGTGGCTGTTAGCCGCTGAATATATTCTGGCTCAAGACAATGAGCAGGTTATCCTTTGCGAACGAGGTATCAGAACATTTGAGACCCATACCCGCAATACTATGGACATAAGCTCAATACCAATTATTGAAAGAGTCAGCCATCTGCCAGTTATCGCTGACCCCAGCCACGCTACAGGCAAATGGTACCTAGTGCCTCCCCTAGCATTAGCCGCAGTAGCTGCCGGAGCAGATGGACTCCTCATAGAAGTACATCCTAATCCTGACATGGCGCTTGCCGATGGTCCTCAATCACTCAATTTTGATAGCTTTCGACTCCTCATGTCTCAACTATTGCCCATAGCCCAAGCTAGAAATAGACAGCTAGCTACTCAGAGCGCAAAGAGCAAACCCTAGGACCAGAGACCATGGAAATCGAGCAGGAGCTAGCCAGTGTAACTCCTCAGGGGGAAACGCTCCTTGCCATAGGCGTGTTTGACGGTGTCCATGCCGGGCATCGCTACCTGCTCAAACAACTGCAGAAGCGAGCGGCAGAGAAGCATTTGCTTAGCGGAGTACTCACCTTCAATCCCCATCCGCAATCGGTGTTGCATCCTGATGATCAATTGCCTTGGCTCAGCAACCTGGAGGATAGGGTCACGACACTTCAGCAGCTGGGCGTAAATATAGTTGCGGTGCTGACGTTTACTCCCGAGTTAGCCCAGCTAACTGCACAGGACTTCATGTCCTTGCTTAAGAAATACCTCAAGATGCGGGGCATTATAGTGGGGCCCGACTTCGCCTTAGGACGAGGCGGGGAAGGCAGTATCAGCCTGCTTCGCACTCTGGGGAATCAAATGGAGTTTAGTGTGGAAGTCATCCCTCCCTATACAATCAACGGCGAACTGGTGAGCAGTACTCTCATCCGCCAAGCACTGATTCAAGGCGATATGAGAAGAGTAGAGAAGCTCATGGGGCACCATTTCTACCTCAGAGGCAAGGTTATCACATCCGACAAACGCGGACGAGCTTTGGGATTTCCCACTGCTAACCTGGACATAAAGCCACAACAAGCGTTGCCAAATAATGGCATCTATGCCACCATCACTCACGTGGATGGCAAGCAGTTCCCTTCAGCAACCAATATTGGCACCCGCCCCACATTTGGGGAGGGGCAAAGAATGGTAGAAACTCACCTACTAAACTATAAAGGTAATTTATATAGCAAAGAGATAAGGGTAGAATTTGTGCAAAAATTAAGGGATGAAAAACGTTTTGCTTCCTCAGAAGAACTGAAGACACAAATCGAAGAAGATGTGCGAAGAGTGAAAGCACTTCTAGCCGAGGACTCAACATGACTAGTACAAGGTTTGACACCCTGTTAAGACGGGGAGTAGCTGAAATCATAACAGAGGCAGAACTACTAAGACTGCTGAACTCGGGGAGAATCCTGAACCTGAAGCAGGGCTTTGACCCCAGTGCTCCTGACATCCACCTCGGACATGTGGTAGGCCTGAGAAAGCTGCGACAATTCCAGGACCTAGGACACAAAATCACTCTTATAGTTGGCGATTGGACAGCCAGAATTGGCGATCCCAGCGGCCAGTCGGCTACACGCCCCATGCTTTCCGCCAACGAGATACAGAGAAATGCTCAGACTTACATGGAACAGTTCTTCAAGGTGGTAGATAAGGATAAAACGGAGCTAAGATGGCAGAGTGAATGGTTTTCCGGGTTCACTTTGGATGAAGTAATTAGACTTACCAGTAAATTTACCATCGCCCAGCTTCTAGCCAGAGAGGATTTTAGCAAGCGGTATAGTTCTGGCAACCCCATATCTCTGGCTGAAATGCTTTACCCTTTGCTTCAGGGCTATGACTCAGTAGCTATCAAAGCCGACGTTGAATTCGGGGGCATTGACCAGAAATTCAATTGCCTTGTGGGCAGAGAGCTCCAGCA
>Ga0299915_10000092_pt1 | contig 65913 bp, 56 predicted proteins | sample RVTome_13_FD_200263 | JGI IMG/M metagenome (GOLD analysis project Ga0299915, IMG submission 200263) | Soil microbial communities from uranium-contaminated site in the Upper Colorado River Basin, Wyoming, United States - RVT92D227 (version 2) ...
CGTCCGGTCATCGCGTCTCCCTCAGCCGCTCGAGCTGGACCAGCGGCTCGCGGTGCTTGTCCTTCGCGCGCTGCTCCTCGTAGGGGCCGCAGACCGCGCGATAGTCGCAGTACTTGCACGCGTCCTGGTCGGGCGCCGCCGGGAAGAACCCGCGCTCGAAGTGGTGCGCCAGCGTCTCGGCGAGCACGCGCGCCGCGCCACGGGCCTCGTCGTCGAGCGCGACGGTCACCGCGCGAAACCCACCGCGCGTGGTGCAGTAGTAGAGCCGCCCTCCGGTGACGACCGCCTCGGGGAACAGCCGCTCGAGGACGAGCGCGTACAAGACCGGCTGCAGGCTGGTGCCGCCGGCGATCACCGCGAACGGCGCGACCCGCGCGACGCCGGTCTTGTAGTCCGTCGCGCGGAGCGTCCCCGCGGAGCTCTGCTCGACGAGATCGATCGAGCCGCGCAGCGACAGGCCGAGCTCGAGCGCCACCGGCGTGTCCACGCTCGCCGGATCGCGGGCGCCGCGGATGATCGGCCCGAACGCGAGCTCGAACCGCCGCGGGATCCACTCGAGATCCTCGGTCATCTGGCGCACCCACTCGCGGAGGTCGGCGTTGATCGAGGCGATGCCGTCGTCCCACACGCGATCGATGGCCGGGTAGAGCTCGTCGCGGTAGCGCGCGGCGACCCGCGCGAGCGTGGCGTCGAGCCGAGCGCGCACCGTCTCGAGCTCGCGCACCGGGAGCAGGCCGGCCTCGCGAAGCTCGCCGAGCAGCTCGAACTGGACCTCGTGGATCAGCGAGCCGCGCTCGAGCGGACCGAGCGACTCGATCGCCTCCGGCAGCTCGCGCGGCTCGAGCTTCACGATCGTCCGCAGCGCGAACCGGTACGGACACACCGCCAGCTGCTCGAGCGCGGTCGGCGAGAACGAGCGGACGCCCACGCCATGCGCCGCGAGCGCACCCTGCCCCTCCGGGGACTTCACGATCAGGCCGTCGGCCTCCATCCACTTCTTGACGGTCCAGCGCCGCGCACGGAACCGCAGCGACCGGGCGAGGTGCGGGTTCGTGCCGAGCAGGTACGCGGCGGCACCGGCCGGCGCCGTGACGTTCGGCCGGAGCAGCCCGTCGAGCAGCGCGAGATCGTGCTCCGCCTCGTCGATCGCCTCGAGCCGGTCGACCGGAGCCGGCCAGCCGATCCGCGCCGCGCCGGTGACATCCGCGTACCGGCCGAGCTCGTCGAACCCCGGCAGCTTGCCCGACGCGGCCTCGAGGATCTCGAGGCCGTAGAACGAAGGCACGCGCGGCCGGCCCTGATCGAGATCGATCCGCGGGTACGACAGCACGACGCGCGTGCTCGCCGCGCCGAGCGCGAGGCGGAGCGCGAGCCGCTCGTCGACGAGCCGGTCGGCCCGGACCGCGAGCTCGAGCCCGAGCCGCGCGCGTGCCCGGTCGAGCAGCAGCGGATCCTCGGCGATCTTCTGGGGGAACAGCCGCTCGGCGAGGCCCGGGACGAACACGACGTCGAACGCGAGGCCGCGCGCCGCCTCGATCGGCGCCACCAGCAACCGCCCGTAGCGGCGCGTGGCCGGGGCGACGATCAGCTCGGCGAGCCGGGGAGACAGGACGAGCTGCACCTCGCGCAGCGTGACCGGACCGACGTCGCTCATCGGTGCGAGCGCGGAGAGCACGGCGAGCACTCGCCCGGGATCGCGGAGCGCTCGCGTCGCGAGGGCGGAGAGCCGATCGAGCCACTCGCCCCACGTCGCGTGCTCCGGCAGGCTCGCGAGATCGTCGAGCAGCGGCAGCGCGAACCGGCGCAGGTGATCGAGGTCGCGCAGCAGCCGCTCGCGCCCTTCGCGTGCGGTCTCGGGCTCCGCTTCATGGTCCGGATGCTCGCTCGCTCGGCCGGACGGCCTCGCGAGACTTTGGTCATTGCGATGCTCGCCGGCGAGGCGGAGCCGCGCCTCGAGGCCGTCGAGCCGGCGCGCCCAGCGATCGCGGCCGCCGATCACCGCGGCCTCGACGAGCAACCGCTCCCACCGCCACGGCGCGCGCAGGGTTCCTCCGGCGACCGCCGCGTCGACCTCGAGCGGACTCGTCGCCGGGGTCGCGACGTCCTCCTCGCCGCGCGCCGACAGGACGACCGGCAGCAGCTCCTCGTCGGGCGGCACCCAGCGCTCGCCCGGCGGCGCGGCGAGCGGCGGCACACCCTCGACGGCATCGGGGACCTCGCCGAGCGACACGTACTCCGCGAACCGCCGCGCCGACAGGCTCTCGGCCGCACAGCCGAGCAACGCGAGGAACGCACGCCCCGACGGATCGGGCAGCACGGTGCCCTGCTCGAAGTGAACCGGGACGCCGGCGCGGCCGAGCGCCTCCTCGAGGTGCACGCGATACTGGCCCGGCGTGCGGAGCAGGACCGCCATGCGATCGAACGGCACGCCGCGCTCGGCCGCGCGCAGCACGCGCCGCGCGACCTCCACGCACTCGCGGCTCTCGCCCGGGGCGGAGAAGATCGCGACGGTGTCATCGACCTCGGCCGGGCGCGGATCCGGCGCGAACAGGTGGCGTTGCACGCGCCCGAGCGTGTTGACGATCGCGGCCTCGAGCGGCTCGATCGGCGCCACCATCGCGGCGAGCGCGTGCGCGGTCCGGTCGTCACCGCTCGGCACGGTGGCGAGCACGTCGGGGGCGCGCGCGAGCAGCGCCTCGAGCAATCGGCGCTCGGCGAGCGACCGCAGCGGCACATCGACGAGCACGAGGGCGAGCCCGATCGAGGGATGGCGCCCCGAGCGTGCGACCTCGGTCGCGAGCTCGAACACCTGCGCACGATCCGCCAGCTTCGCGCGCGCGAGCTCGCCGACCAGCGCGCCGAGCGCGGCGTCGAGCGGGGCATCCCCGGCGACGTGCGTGGCGCCCGCCATCCGCAGCTCGGTCAGCGTCCGTGCGAGCGCGCGCGGAAGTCCCGGCTGATCGACGACCGCCTCGAGCCTCCCGAGCCGGTGCTCGACGCGGAGCTGGTGCAGCACGCGCGCACACAGCGCCTCGATCGGGAGCGTCCCGACGGGCGCCAGATCACGCGCCGCGAGCTCGAGCTTCGCGAGCTCCGCGGCGAGCCGGCCGAGCGTCAGCCGGTGCCACCCGAAGCCGGTGCCGCGGTTCACGGCGACCGAGCGGATCAGCTCCGAGGCCGCCTCGTAGGTCGCGCCGACGACGAGCACCTCCTCGCCGGCAGGCCGTGCCTCGAGCCAGGCCGCGGCTTCCCGCAGCCGGAGCTCGGCACGAGCAGCGGTGACGACGCGACCCACGAGCCGTTCTATCCCGCGGCGACCACCGCGTCGACCTGCCGGATACGGAGACGGTGGCGCGTGCGCGGTCGGGGATCACGCCGAGCCCGGTGTGACCCGTACGACGGATTGACGACCAGACGTCACGCGAGCGAGCCGAGACGATCGTGCACGGTCCGTACGCTCCAGGCATGCAAGACGACGTCATTCAGTTTCATGGCTCGTACCGCTACCCCGATCGCAAGGCGCTCGAGAGCGCGATCACCGCAGCCCGCGCCGAGATCGACAACGCGTCGGACAACACTTCGCTCCGCTGCTTTGTCACCCACGAGACGTTCTTGACGGTGAACCTGAGCGTCAACGCGATCGAGGAGCAACGGCTCGCCGCGAACATCTTCCTGTTGCTCGCGCGCGGAGCCCTCGAGGGCACGATCGATCACTCGCGCGAGGCATTCTCCGATAGCGACTGAGATCGTGCCCGAGCGTAAGCTCGGCGCGATGACCATCCGGCTCGGAGAGATTCGCTCATTGCCGGGCGAGATCGACGTGGCCACGGTGCCACCATGGCGAGGGCGCTGTTGAGCCTGGACGCGCAGCGGCAACGCATGGTCGCCGAGCAGCTGCACCGCCGAGGCATCCGCGATCCGCTCGTGCTCGCGGCGTTCGCGCGGGTGCCGCGCGAGGCGTTCGTCCCCGAGGCGCTCGTCCCGCGCGCGTACGACGACACGCCGCTGCCGATCGGCCACGGGCAGACGATCTCGCAGCCCTACGTCGTGGCGATCACCGTCGAGGCGCTCCGGCTCACCGGTCGCGAGCACGTGCTCGAGATCGGCGCCGGCTCCGGGTACGCCGCGGCGATCCTCGGCGCGATCGCGCGCGAGGTCGATACCGTCGAGCGGATCGAAGAGCTCGCACGCAGCGCGGCCGCGCGCCTGGCCGAGCTCGGCTTCGGCAACGTCCACGTTCACCATGGCGATGGTTCGCTCGGCTGGCCGCCCGGTGCGCCGTACGAGGCGATCTGCGTCGCCGCAGGTGCGCCGCGACCGCCACCCTCGCTCCTCGATCAGCTCGCGATCGGAGGCCGCCTCGTGGTGCCGCACGGTCCGCCCGAGCACCAGCGGCTCGTGAGGATCACGCGACACGACGCGACGCGCTTCGCCGAGGAGGATCTCGGCGATGTGAGGTTTGTCCCGCTCGTCGGCGCGGAAGGCTGGCCCGAGAAACCGCCCGCGCTCGCGTAGCCTCGCTGTACGTACGTACTTGCTCGCCTGGCGGCTCGCTGGCGTACCATGCGCGCATGCGCGGCCAGAGGCTCGGAGTCATCGTGTTCGTGGCGAGTGGATGTGGCGATCCTGCCTCCGGGGCTCCCGATGCCTCGAACGGCGATGCGCCCAAGGCGTGCGAGACGACGGCACCGTGGGCGAGCGCCCCACCGCTCGTGCTCGGTGCCACGCAGGAGACCGCCACGGTCGCGGTCGACGGCAAGATCTACGTCCTCGGTGGCTTCAACGCGACCGACGGCATCGTGGCCGCCGTGCAGATCTTCGACCCGGCGACGTGCACGTACTCGCTCGGCCCGCCGATGCCGAAGCCGGTGCACCACATCAATGCCGCGGAGCTGAACGGCACGATCTTCGTCGTCGGCGCGATGGAGACCGCGGGGTTCACCGCGATCGGCGACACGTGGTCGTGGAACCCGGCCAGCGACGCGGACTGGACCGTGCGCACCTCGATGCCCGCGGGCACGCAGCGTGGCTCGGCGGTCGTCGGCGCGATCGACGGCAAGATCTACGTCGCGGGTGGCCTCCGCAACGGCGCGGTCACCGACGTCTCGGTCACCGACGTCTCGGTCTACGACCCCGTGCTCGATAGCTGGACGGCGCAGCCTCCGCTTCCGCAGATCCGCGATCACGGCTGCGGCGCGGCCGCCGGCGGCAAGCTCTACGTCATCGGTGGGCGCCAGGCGAACATCACGACCATCACCGGCATCGTCTACGAATTCACGCCGGGCGGCGCGTGGGCCGAGCGCATGCCGATGCCGACGCCACGCGGCGGCACGGGCTGCGGCGTCGTGAACGATCGGATCGTCGTCGTCGGTGGTGAGGGGAACCCGGATGCGACGAGCGGGGTGTTCCCGGAGGTCGAGGCGTACACGCCGGCGACCAACACGTGGGAGACCCTCACCCCGATGCCGACGCCACGCCACGGCATGGGCGCCGCTGCCGCCGGCGGCCGGCTCTACGTGCCCGGCGGCGCGTCGGTCCAGGCGTTCGGCGCCGTCGCGACGCACGAGATCCTGACGCCCTGACTACTGCGCGGGCTCGAGCTCGTGCGGATCGAAGCTCACGTCATCCGGGGTCTCGCGGATGCTCGACGGATCGAGCTCGTGGATCACCGGCGGCGGCGCGGGTCCGGTCACAGGTGCATCCACCATCGTCGAGTCGACGGGTGTCATGCCCCCGTCGTCGGGCACGAACGCGTCCGGGAGCGGCTCGATCGTATCCTCCGGTGGCATTCCGCTATCGATCGGCGGACCGCCGCACGGTGTTCCCTCGACGCTCACGCACAGGGATTCGGCATTGCAGAACATGCCTTCGGGACAGGCCGGTCCATCCTCGGGATCGAGCGAGACGCCGCAGGCGTACTGGCAGTCGTCGATCGACGGCGAATAGCACGCACCGAGCAACGCGAGGCACGCGAACGGGACCGTCAAGAGCTTCATAGCTTCCCCGACCATACGAGCATGGCTCCGTCTCCGTGCGGCACCACACCGAGCTGCGCCGGGCCCGCCTTGGGCGCCACCTTGTAGACGATCGCGCCGCCGAGGATCGCCGCGCCGCCGAGCCCGAGCAGCAGCTTCGCCTTGGAGTCGGCCGCCTGGCCGGCCTGCTCGACACTCGGGTCCCACGCGAAGCCGCCCTCGTCCTCGGCTTGTTGCGCGTACGATCGCGCCTCGAGCCCGAAGTACACCCCGCCGATGAATGCGACCGAGCCGACGATCGCGATCGTGATGCCGGCTCGCCGCTGCGCTTGACCGATCGGGGTCGGGCGGTCGATCTGCGGAGGCGGCTGGAACACCGGCGCCGGCATCGGGTTTGGCTGCACCGGATCGGGCTGCACCCAGGCAGGCTGCACCGGATCGGGCTGCACCGGCTTCACCGGCTCGAGCTTCGCCGGCTTCACCGGCTCGACCTTCACCGGCTTCACCGGCTCGGGCTTCACGCCTCTCGCGCACGGCTCGAGCTCGGTGATGAACTTGTCGGCCTTCTCGAGGTTCTTCTCCTTCGGAAAGTTCCGCTTGTACGTGCGGTAGAAGTTCGTCGCCTCGACGCAGTCCCCCTTGAGCCGGAACGCCTGCGCGATGTTGAACAGCGACTTCGCGTCGGGCCGGATCCGGTACGCCTCCTTGAACTTCACGATCGCCGGATCCCACTCGCGAAGGTCGTAGAGCCGGCGGCCCTCCTCGTAGGCCACGTCGGCCGGGCTTGGCTGCCCCCACGCGACGTGACCGGCGAGCAGGAGCGCCATCACGATCACGATCACTCGCCTCGGATCACATCGGTGCGTCGTCATCGTCCGGTTTCTTGTTGGGTTTGGTCGGTCGCTTCGTCGGCTTCGTCGGCTTCGCCGGCTTCGTGAGGGCGGGCCTGGTCTCCGCGAGCTCCGGCTCCACGGGCTTGGTCTCGTCGGGCTTCGTCGTCTCCGCGGGCTTGGTCTCCACCACCACTGCCGCCGGCTGCTTCGGCTCGGGCTTCACGGGTTCGGCCTTCGCGGGCTCGGACGGCGCGACGACGGGCGCGACCGGCTTCGAGTCACTCAGGACGACCACGGCCGCCGCGACGCCGCCGGCGATCAGGAGCACGCCGAGCAGCCCGAACATCCACCCGCGCGAGCGACGGCGCTCGATCGCCGCGGTCGAGAGCGGCGAGCCACGCAGCATCCCGTCGGGTGCGATCGTGGTGACCAGGCCCGCGTGCGCGACCGACGGTGCCCTCGGAAACGATCCGTCCGTGCTGTACGACATCGGCCGATTCGCGAACGACATGTCGAGGCCCTGATTCGTGAGCTGGGCGCGACACAGGCGAAGCTGATCGCGCACGGCGGCGAGCGTCGGCCGGTGGCTCTGATCCTTCGCGAGCATCCGGGTCACGAGCGCATCGAGCTCGGGGGAGACGGCCGGATTCGAGGGCCGCACCGACGGCGGCGGCTGGTACAGGTGCTTCGCGATCATGTCGGCGGCGCTGACCGCTGGGAACGGCAGCTCGCCGACGAGCATCTCGTACGCGAGCGCGCCGAGCGCGTAGATGTCGGTGCGATGATCGACGTTCTGGCCGCGCGCCTGCTCGGGCGAGATGTACGCCGGCGTGCCGAGCACGTTGCCGGTCTGCGTCCGCTGGGCGCGGCTGTCGTCGTTGCCGAGCAGCTTCGCGATCCCGAAGTCGAGCAGCTTCACCGTCGGGCGTTCGCCCTTGAGCTCGACGAGGAAGACGTTGTCGGGCTTGAGATCGCGATGGATGATGCCTTTTTCGTGGGCGGCCTCGAGCGCGATCGTGATCGTGTCGAGCATCGCGAGCGTGTCCGCCAGCGACGGCAGCTGCCGATCCATCCGCTCGCGCAGGCTCTCGCCGCGCAGGTGCTCCATCACGAAGTAGCAGCGGCCATCCGGCAGCGCACCGAACGCGAAGATGTCGACGATGTTCGGGTGCCCGATCTGGTTCACGGATCGCGCCTCTTGCACGAACCGCTCGACGAACTGGCGATTCACCGAGAGCTCGGGGTGCAGGACCTTGACCGCGGCGCGCTTGGCGATCACCGGGTGAATCGCTGCAAACACGCGCCCCATCCCACCTTCGCCGAGCAGGCCCTCGATGCGGTACTCGCCGACCATCGTGCCGACCGCCAGGTCCCCCGACGAATCGGTACGCCCGGGACCCGTCCCCACGGTCTGGTCGGTGCCGAGGACCTTCCCGGAGCGCATGGCGTCGATGCTACCACTCCACGCGGCTCCAAACGTGCGTAACTCGTCACGTCGACCTGGCACAAATCACGCCGTGGTGGCAACACCTCGAGGCCTTCGAGTGACAGACCAACCATGAAGATCTCGACGCTTGGAGCGTTCGCCGCGGTGATCGTCGGCTCGGCGACCGTGCGCGCCGAGGCCACACTGCCGTTTGACCTCGAGAGCCTCGCCTTACGCGCGACCGACATCGCCGTCGTGGAGCGCGTGGACGCCACGCGCGTGAAGGTGCTCGAGACGTGGGTCGGCAACCTCGCGGTCGGCGATCCGGTGGCGTTACGCGTTCCGGAGAGCACCACCTGCTGTCCGCGCAAGCCGCTCGGCAAGCGCGCCGTGGTGTTCCTCGTGCGCGAGGGTGCAGCCTGGCGCGGCGCCGCGCATGATCAGCTCTCGGCCGCCGATTCGCTGCGGATCTCGATCGCCTGGATCGATGGCACCACGTCGTTCGCGTATGCCGGCCACAGCCTCGATGGCCGCAACCTCGACGATCTGCACCGGACCGAGTCGCAGCTCCGCGGCGTCGTCATCGAATACAAGGACGCGCGGCATGCGCTCGACCTCGTCGACGGCTTGCCGTCGGTGGCCAAGCAGCTCGAGACACTCGACGGGTTCCTGCGGCACAAGCGCCGCGACCTCGCGCGGACCGCGGTCGCCAGGCTCGGCAGGCTCGGCGATCCCGCCGTCGCTCCGATCCGCAAGCTCCTGCGCGACGACCAGCTCTCCGATCTCCACGAAGCCGCGGTCTCCGCGCTCGCAGCGGCGGCCGGCGGCGAAGCACCGAAGCAGCTCGGGGCGCTGCTCGCCGACGAGACGGTGTTCTGGGAGGTGCAGACGCCGCTGCTCGGCGCGCTCGTGAAGCGGTCCACCGGCGGAGGATGGTGGAATGCCCTCAACCCGGCGGACCCGGCGATGACCAAGGTGAGCAAGCTCCGCCTGCGCTACTCCGTCGCGTTCGCCGCGCTGCGGTCGCTCGGCCGCATCGGTGATGCCGGGTCGCGACCCGCGGTGAAGAAGTTCTGCACCCGGTGGGCCGCGCTCCCGGTGATGGGCTACGACACGATCGCCGATGCCCGAGGTACCCGCAAGGTCCCCTCGTCGCAGCTCACCGAGGCGTGCACGGCCGCGCTGCGTCGCTAGCGCGAAACGTGGACGGCACCGAACGTGGAAGCCGTGAGCACGAAGGACCTCGGAGTAACGCCATGGACGCCACACGACGCGAGCAGGAACGCCATCAGAGATCGATCCGAGAAGCCGCGCCGAGGAAACTCTCGTCTGGCGTTCTTGATGGCGTCTCGTGGCGTCGTGGCGTTCGATCCGAAGCGGCAGTCGCGTCAACGCTCGTGCCACGTTCAGCCCAACGGGTCAGCGCTTCGGCGGGATGAATGTCATCGCGCGTTCGGCGAGCGCGGTGATCGTCAGGCTCGGATTGACTCCCAGGTTGGCCCCGACCGCCGCGCCGTCGACGACGTAGAGGTTCTGGTACCCGTGCACGCGGTGCTGGGCATCGATCACGCCCTCCGCGGCGCTCGCTCCCATGACGCAGCCACCGATGCAGTGCGCGGTCATCGGCAGATCGAACAGGATCTCCGACGTCGACGTGATCGCGATGCCGCCGAACGTTCGGGCGGCCCGCTCGGCAAACGCGTTCGCGGCCGGGATGTTCGTCGGGATGCGCTTGCCCTCCGTCGTGAGCAGCTTCTTGAACGGCCAGTACCAGCGGCGCCGCAGCCGGAACCGCAGCGTCGCGTCGATCGTCTGCATCACGAGGAGGATCAGCGTCTGGCGCGCGAAGCCGAACGGCCAGCCGGCACGGAAGAACCGGATCGGATGACGGATCGCACCCCACATCCACGCGAAGATGCGCTTCCAGCCCTTGCCGGTGACGAGCATCGTCGCGATCAGGCCGAGCACGTCGCTGCCGCGCGAGTAGCGCGTCGCCTCGATGTGCGTGAACTGATCGATGTGAATACCGGAGCCGATCGCGATGCCCTTCGACATGTCGAACCGCTTGCCCGGGAATCGCACGCCGAGGATCGACTCCGAGTTCGTGCGCACGTCGTGGCCGAGCCGGTCCGAGACCGCCGGGAGCTCGCCGCGCTCCTTCATCCGCATGAGCAGATCCATGGTCCCGAGCGCCGAGGCCGCGAGCACGACGTGGCGCGCGGTGATCGTCTTGCGCTGCTTCGCGAACCACGCCGTCGAGCGCTCGGTCACCAGCTCGTAGCCGTCCGAGCCATCCGCGGCGCCGCGCGGGCGAACGTCGACGACGCGCGTCTCGGCGAGCACCTTGGCGCCGCGCTGCTCGGCGAAGTAGAGATAGTTCTTGTCGAGCGTGTTCTTCGCGTTGAACCGGCAGCCGACCATGCAGCCGCCGCAGCCGATGCAGCTCGAGCGCTCGGGCCCCTCGCCGCCGAAATACGGATCGGCATTCGCGACGCCGGGCGCGTCGCCGAAATACACGGCGACGTCGGTCCGATAGAACGTGTCGCCGCAGCCCTGATCGTCGGCCATCTTCTTGAGCATCTCGTCGGCGTCGCCGAGGATCCGGTTCTCGGTGACGCCGAGCATCCGGCGCGCAGCCGCGAAGTGCGCCGGCATCTCGCGCTCCCAGTCGGCGAGCCCTCGCCACGAGCCCTGGCCCCACACCACGTCGGGTGGGACGAGCATCGTGTTCGCGTACGTGATCGATCCGCCGCCGACGGCGTTGCCGCACAGGATCATCACGTGCCGGAACGGCCGCATGTTGTAGAACCCGAACAGCTTCAGCCCGGGGCGCCAGATCCACCGTCGCAGGTTCCACGTCGTCTTCGGGAAGTCCTTCGCCGTCCAGCGCTTCCCCATCTCGAGCACGGCGACCGAGTAGCCCTTCTCGGCGAGCCGGCACGCCGACACGCTGCCGCCGAACCCGGATCCCACGACGACGAAGTCGAACTCGGGTGCGGCCGGCGTGCTCATGCGCCCCTGTAGTATCGCGGAACCGAGCTCAACCGATCAGCCGAAGCACGAACCAGTACATTCCCGCGAGGAAGATCATCGACGCCGCCGCGCGCACGACGATCGGTTGCGCGCGCGGCAGCCGCTGCAGATAGATGACGATCGGCGCGGTCACCAGCACGATCGCGACCTGCCCCAGCTCGACGCCGACGTTGTAGCCGAACAGCGCCTTCACGAGGTCACCCGTCGAGAGCTCCAGCTCGTTGAGCGCGCTCGCGAAGCCGAACCCGTGGATGAGCCCGAAGCACGAGGCCACGATCCACCGCCGCTTCTGGAAGACTCCGAGGAACGCCTCGGCGGCGGCCAGCGCGATCGTGAGGGCGATCAGCGGCTCGATCACCGACGCCGGCGGACGGATGACATCGAGCGCCGAGAGCGCGAGCGTCACCGAGTGCCCCAGCGTGAAGCCGGTCGCGATCCCGACGAGCTGGAGCAGGGTTCCGCCCGCGAGCATCAGCGCGAGCAGGAACAGGATGTGGTCGATGCCGTCGGGGAGCTTGAGCCCGTCGGCGTCTCGCCACTGGTTGGGCGCCACGCCGATGTGCTCGATCCCCGACCACACGAACTCGCCGAACCCGAGCGGCGTCGACGCGCTGAGCTCGAACTCGGGGTTGTCCTTGTCGACGATCGTCACGCTCTCGTCGCCGGAGCCGCTCACCTTGACCAGCAGCTGAAAGGTCGACGAGACCCCGGGCCCCAGGAGGAACGGAAACCTCCAGCGCAGCGTCTTCGCACCCGAGGCGCACTCCGCCTGCCCCGTGAGGCTGACGGTCCGCGCGATCAGCGCGGCGGAGGCGGCTGTCCAGCGACACGCGCCGGCCTCGGTCGTGATCGGCGCGCGGCGGTAGGTCAGGTCCGCGAGCCTGGTGGCGTTCCGCTGCACGGCGCCGGTGTCGAGCGCTCGCGGTGAGAGGCCGACGAGGTTCGCGGCCGCGTTCACGTCGAGATCGAGGACCACCGAGACCGTCGTGCCGCGCTGATCGATCCGGAGGTAGCCGATGTCGAGCGGGTGCGCGAAGGCCGGGCGCGCGAAGCTCGCCACGGTGAAGCCGGCGAGCAAGGGAAATAGGCGCTTCCAGATCATCGTCGTGACATTCCCAGCTTTCGCCATCCCGAGGCACCTGGATCGAGCAGGTCCGCCTGCCGCGTGTAGAACGTCGCACGGATGGGGTTCCCCCGCTGCGTCTCGAGCTGCGCGGCGAGCTCGTAGACCCGAGCATCGCGGGTGCCGTTCGAGATCACGAGCTGGATCTGCACGAGGGCCTCGTCCCGGCCGCCGGAGCGGGCCAGCGCACGCGCGAGCTGAAATCGTACCTCCGCGCTGCCACGGCGAGCGAGCTCCTCGCGGGCGAGCCCGACGGCCTGGGCGAGATCCGCCGGTGCAGCGCGATCGACGAGCACCTCGATCAGATCGAGCCGGTGGCCGAGGCCGCCTTCCCGGAGCTCGCCACGCACGAGCTTCTCCACCTGCGCACGGAGCGTGGTCGCCTTGAAGAGATCACCCGCTAGCTCGTGGGCACGCGCCTGATCGATCAGGTAACGAACCTGTCTCGAACCCACGAAGGCCTGCTCGAACAGCGCGCGTGCCTCCTTGGCGCGGCCCGTTCGCAGCGCGAGCTCGGCCTTGTGTGCGAGTGCCAGCGGGAAGTCCGGTGCGATTCGCAGCGCTTCATCGAACAGCACCTTCGCGTTCGCGAGCTCGCCGCGCCTCATCAGAAACCGCCCCCAGAGCGTCCGCATGCGCGCCGACTCCTCGACGTCGCCGGGCTCCTCCACCGTCGCAGAGCGCGTGAAGTCGAAGGCTGCTTCGGCGTCGCGTCCCTGCGCCTGCATCACGAGCGCGCGCATGAGGTAGGCCGCGCTGTCCGGCCGCTTCGCGACCGCGGCTTCCGCGACTTCACTCGCCCTGTCCAGCTCGCCGAGCGCGAGGTGAGCGGTGGCGAGCGCCATGAGCGGCCCGTAGGACGTCCCTTTCGCGTGCCGGCGCGCGAGGTCGATCGCCTCGCGAAACTCGTGGCGCGTGTTCGCGAGCTTCGCGAGCGTGAGCAACGCCGGATTCGGCTCGGGCAGGAGCGCGAGCGAGCGACGTGCCATGGCCTCGGCGGCCTCGTAGTCCTTCGGGTCGCCGGTGGTCTTCGCGCGACGAAGATACAGATCCGCGAGGTCCGCCAGGTCGAACGGCGACGCCGTCGGCTCGTTCAGCCGAGCCTCGAGTGCCGTGATCGTCGCGGTCGTCTCGGTGTCGATCGTGCGAGTCGCGGCATGTCGATAGCGGACCGCGTTCAGGTCGAGCTCGAGGTCCGAGCGAGCAGACACCGCGACCCGAGGATGACGCGTACGCACGGCCGTCAGGACCAGACCGCCGAGCCCGAGTGCGAGCGCGGACACCGCGAGCCAGCTCGCGGATCGCATGCGCCCTGGAGTGATCATCTGCATTCGTGGAGGTACGCGGAGAACCGGGCGAGAGATCGGTCCGATTCTCGGGCGCCCGGCAACTACCTTGATTTGCGCTCGTTAGCGACGACCCGGGTTTGCTTTCGATCCACCTGGCGATCGGACTCGTAGAGGTCGGGGGACGACATCAGCAGCTCGCCGGGGTCGTTCACGGTCTGCAAACACTAACGAGGGAAAACATGAAGAAGAGGAAACTACTATTCTCGATGGCGCTCGCCGGCGCAGTGGTAGCTGGGGCTACCTACAGCTCGCCGGTGATCGCGTCCGACCACGATGATGGCGACGCCGACCTCAAGGGTCGCGCGCTCAACTTGACCGATCACTTCGCGTTCAAGTCGCCCGCGACGCCGACCGAGCTGTCGCTGATCATGTACTTCAACCCACGCTCGCTGCCGGGCCGCCAGTACTCGCTGAGCCCGAACGCGCGCTACGAGCTCCACGTCAGCAAGGTCGCGGCACAGACCACGGCGCCGTCGCTCGCGGACGACTTCGTGTTCCGCTTCGAGGCCCAACCGGCCGGCGCGAACGGCACGCAGGCGGTCAAGCTCACGGTCCTCAAGAACGGCATCGAGGCCGGCTCGACCATGGGTAACACCACGGCCTTCGCCAACTCGCAGGCAGGCACCATCACCACGAACACGGGCGCGGCCGGTGGTATCGACACCAAGTGGTTCATCGGTCAGCGTGCCGACTCGTTCCACTTCGACGTCGTCCGCTTCTTCCAGGTCCGTGCGTTCCTCGCGGATCGCTTCTTCGGTGGTGGTGGCAACAAGGGCAACGCGGCCGCCAGTCTAGGCCCCAACTGCCGCGGTGATGCGTTCCTCGCGCTCGGGTCCGCCGGTGAGGCCGGTGGCGTCGCCGACCACGACGTCGTCAACCTGTGGAACCCACCCTCCTGCGCCCCTGACTTCACCAAGAACCTGAACGTGACCGCCATCGTGTTGAACGTTCCGATCGCCCAGCTCGGCGGCACGATCTTCGACTCGTGGTCCACCATCTCGGTGTCGCAGTGAAAGGCCCAACGAACATGAAGACCCTCACTCACTCGCTGCTCGCCCTCGGCGTAGCGGTCACTACGATCAACTGCGGCGACGAAGGCCAGCGTTGCGGTGAAGGCACGACCGCCATGGGCGGCGTCTGCCTGCCCGACAACCCAGGCGTCGACGGGGATGTGCCCCAGCCCGTGTTCGTGCAGGTCGAGCACCTCGCTCGCCCCGGCATCAACGAGGCGCTGCTCATCACCGAAGGCTTCAACAACGGCTTCAACGCGACGGCTCCGTCGTTCACGGGGGTCGACGCGGCCACGCTGGGGCTGGTCGTCGGCGAGGCGAAGGTCGTGCTCAAGGCGCTCTACCTCGGCACGTGCTTGCTCAACGGCCTGGCCGGCCTGAACGCGGCCAATGGATTCCACCCCGCCGGCATGACGTGTCATGCGGTCGGGGCCGCGGTGTTCGAGGCCGATGGCGTCACGCAGACCGCGGCGTCGGTGACGGCGTCGCAGGCGTACGCGGACCTGGTGTTCGGCCAGTTCATCCCGGACGTGATGCGGCTCGACACCGGCATCGCGACGAGTGGCTACTTGAATGCGTGTGCGGCCGGTGGCCCGGTGCTCCTGTGCGGTGGTCGGTTCGTGAGGGACGACGTCATCGACGTCACCTACGACTACTTCCTCAACGGCGCCGCGTCACCGCAGGGTGGCGCACCCAACCAGCTCAACGCGCTCGTCAGTGACGGCGTCGTGTTCGACAACGCGGTCGCCGGCAATAACGTGCTGAACCGCCAGAACGGCGACCCGACCAACAGGAACCAGGGTCACCCGAACGTCTCCGGCGCGTTCCCGTACTCGGCTGCACCGCTCTGACGTCGGGTTCGGCCTATCGGATCCAGTCGTTCACGAGCTTGCGCAGCGCCTTGAGGTCGAAGGGTTTCTCGAGGCGCCGGTTCGGGACGCCGTCGAGGAACTCGCGCGCAGCCGGTGTGAAGGCACCGCCGGTGAGAAAGACGATGCGCGCGGCCTGCGTGGGGTCGATCCGGAGGAGCTCGTCGTGAAGCTTCATGCCGGTGACCTGCGGCATCATCAGGTCGCACAGGATGACGTCGTAACGCTCGCCGCGGCCGAGCCGATCGAGCGCGTCGGTACCGCTGAACACGGCGGTGACGTCATGATCGATCGAGAGGTACCGCCGGATCGCCTGCACCAGCGGCTCCTCGTCGTCGATGACCAGGACCGTTCCTCGGCGAGTGGGGGAGGATTTCGGTGGAATGGTGGATTCGGGCACGCGCTCACGTGTGGCGGCTGGCGGTAGCGTCAGCCGAAACTCGGTGCCTTTGCCGACCTCGGTGTCGTACGTGAGGGTGCCACCGAACTGCGTGACGATGCGATGGGAGATCACGAGGCCGAGGCCGGTGCCGACACCGACGGGCTTCGTGGTGAAGAACGGCGTGAACATGCGCGGGCGAACGTCGTCCGGAATGCCGCAGCCGGTGTCGCCGATCGCGACGACGACCCGGCCACCGGCATCGGTCGAGGTCGAGATGGTGATCGTGTTGGTCTCGTAGTTGCCGGGCGGAATGGCATGTGCGGCGTTCATGATGAGGTTCAGGAAGACCTGTCCGAGGCGTGACTCGTTCGCGTCGACCTCGGGCACCGGGGTGTAGTGCTTGACGAGGCGGGCGCGGTGGCGAAGCTCGTTCCACGCCATCCGGATCGTGGACTCGAGGACCTGCTCGACGTCGACCGGGCCTTGGTGTTCCTCCTCGGTGCGCGAGAAGATCTTGAGGTCGCGCACGATCTCGCGGACGCGATCGGCGGCGGTGCGCGCATCCTGCAGCTCCTCGGGAAGATCGCGAGGCAGCTCGACGTGCTTGCCGAGCTCGAGCACGTCCTGCAGCGCCATGTCGAGGTTGGCGATCACGGAGGCGAGCGGATTGTTGATCTCGTGCGCGACACCGGCGGCGAGCGTGCCGACCGACGCCATGCGATCGGTGACCATGAGATGCAGCTCGGTCTGCTTCGCCTCCGTGACATCACGTGCCACGAGGACGGCGCCGACCGGCTTGCCGTTCGCCTTGATCGGGCCGAGTCGGGTCGAGAACCAAGCTGGCTCGCCGTCGCGGACCGTCGCGGCCTCGTAGCCCTGCGCCTCGCCGGTCGCTTCGAGCCGGATGAATGCCTTGCGAAGCGCGTCGTCGTGAGAGGCGATCGGGAGGTCGAAGATACTCGTGCCGACGAGCGATGCAGGGGTGCTCGGAGGAAGCGCGCGGTTGATGAATCGGATCGTGCCATCGAGATCGAGGTTGGCAACGAAGTCCGGCGCACTCTCCAGCACCGCATCGAGGATGGCGGCGTGCTCGGCGGCTCGGCGCTCCGCGGTTTCGCGACCGGCGTAGGCGCGAGCAAGCGCGAGGACGTGGCTGATCTGCGTTGCGACGCCGTGCGCGAACGTGTCCTCGCCATGGTCGAGCTCGCGGCCACGCACGATCATCAGCAGGCTTCCGAGCGTGGCGTCGAGATGGACGAGCGGGACCATCAGCATCGCCGTCGCGCGAGCTCGACCGAGGAGCTTTTTCACGAGCTCGCGCGACACCGTCTCCGAAGGGACCGCGAGCTCGCGACCCGAGGTCACGACGTCCCGCAGCAGCGACGCGTTGCCGTAGAGCGTCGCCAGGTCGTCGTCGGCCGCTTCGCCGATCGAGCGCATCCGCAGGGAGCCATCCGGATCGAGCAGGTAGAGCGCGCCGAGCGAGATGCCGCCGGCATCGAAGCACTCCGCCAGCGCCTCGTCGAGTGCGACGTCGATATCGCGATGCTCGAGCACGGCCTCCGAGACGCCGGTCAGGACCGTGAGCTCGGAGGCGAGCACGGAGCATCGCTTCGCGAGCCCGTGGTTGAGCCTCACGGCGCGCGGCACCGCAGCCGGTAGATGCGCCTCGATCAGCGGTACGAGCCGCGACGGTGCGATCGGCTTCGTGATGATGTCGTCGAAGCCGACCGACGAGACACGCGCATCCTCGATCTCGGTGAAGAACCCGGAGAACGCGAGGATCGAGACGTCGCATCCCCCCGCGAGCGCGCGAAGCTCACCGACGAGCTCGAAGCCGTCGGCATCGGGCAGCACGAGGTCCTGCAGGACGACCCGGGGGTGCTCGCGCTTCATCAGCTCGCGTGCGGTCTTGCCGTCGGGCGCCTCGAGGACCTGGTGGCCGTGACGCTGCAGCGCATCGCGCACCATCCGCCTGGTGGCCGAGTCGTCGTCGACCACCATGATCTTGTGCGTCACACCCCCTCCGAGGTGACCGGCGCGCTCGTGGACGAAACTCTCGGCACTGTCCCCTCTGCAATGCAAAAGCCCCCCACCCGCCGCTCGCCGACACCAGTGTCGCATGACTCAACGTTCGGTAGCGTTCCGCGGGATCGTGAACGAGATCTTCGTGCCTACACCGATGGCACTCTCCGCCCAGATCCGCCCGCCGTGCCGCTCCACGATTCGTCGTACGGTCGCGAGGCCGATGCCGGTCCCGCGAAACTCGCTGTCGGTGTGGAGCCGATCGAACGGCGTGAACAGATGATCCGCCCGTGCCATGTCGAAGCCGGCACCGTCGTCCTTGACGAAGTAGACCGGCTCGATACCCGCGTCGTCGACGCCGAGCTCGACGTGTGCCGTCGGGCGCTTGCTCGTGTACTTCCACGCGTTGCCGAGCAGGTTATCGAGCAGGACGCGCAGCAGCCGGCCATCCGCATCGACGTACAAGTCGCGAGCGATCACGCACACGACCGATCGCTCGGGTTCACGCAGCACGAGCTCCTCGACGACAACCGTCGCGAGCCCGGATAGATCCACCCGGTAGCGCCCGATCGGCGCCCGATGGATCCGACCGAGCTCGAGCAGCGCCTCGATGAGATCGGACATGCGCGAGGCGGCCGCGAGGACACGCCGGATGAGGTCGAGTGCGTGGTCGTCGAGCTTGCCCGCGAGAGTCTCGGTGATCGCGTGGGTGAGCGCGCTGATCGTACGCAGCGGTGCGCGCAGGTCATGCGAGACCGTGTAGCTGAACGCCTCGAGCTCGCGGTTCGTCTGCGCGAGCTCGTGGTTCGTGCGTGTGAGCTCCTCGGCGAGCACGGCGCGCGTCTCTGCGACCGCCCGCGCGGCACGAGCCTCCGAGGCCTCGAGCTCGCTGCGGAGCAGTTGCTCGCGGAAGCTGCGCTGCTCCTCCTCGATCTGCTTGCGGCGAAGCTGTGCTTGCACGCGCGCGGACAGCACGTCGAACCCGCTCGCCTTCGAGACGAAGTCGTCCGCGCCCGCAGCCAGGCTCTCGATCACGGCGTCACGCTGGTCTGTCGCGGTGAGGATGATCACCGGGGTATCGCGCATCGCCTCGGCTTCCTTGATCCGCATGCACGTCGCGACTCCTCCCATCCCGGGCATCGATCGATCGAGGAGGATGCAGTCGACATGCTGCGTCTCGAGCACGCGGATCGCCTCCTCGCCGGAGCGCGCGCGCACGACATCGTACCCGCGTTTGCGCAGCCGGCCGCTGAGGATGTCGAGGTAGTCCGGATCGTCGTCGACGGTGAGGACCCGCTTGGGTGCGAGCGCGTTGCTCAGCTCGATCGGATGAGTCGAGCTCGACGATCGGAGCAACGCGCGGATGCGAGCCAGGATGACCTCGAGATCATGCTTGCGCACGAAGCCGTCCGCACCGGCCTCGAACGCGCGCACCTCCGCTTCCTTGGTTTCGGAGCTCGCCAGCAAGAGGCACGGAGTCGTGCGTAGCGCCGGATCCAGCCTGAGGCGGCGGACCACGCTCGTGCCGTCGATGTCGGGGATCGATCCATCGACCACGATCGCGGTCGGATGCACGTTCGCGGCGAGCTGCAGTCCCTCGACACCCGAGCTCGCGCTCGCGGTGGCGAAGCCAGCGTTGGCCAGCGCGCTGGACAGCTCGGCGCGGGTTCGCTCGTCGCTGTCGACCACGAGTACGAGATCGCGCACGGGTGGAACGCCGATCAGGTGACGCACACGTGAGATCACGTACGCTCGGTCGTACGGCTTGCCGAGGTAGTCTTCGCGCTCGACCCGAAGCTTTGCCAGCCGATCGGCGTCATTCGCGAATCTCGCGAGCAGCAACACCGGGAGCTCGCGCAGCACGTGCTCGCGACGGATCTGCGCCAGTAGCTCGATCCCATCACCGCCGGGGTCGAGGATCGCGAGCGCGATCGGGTGAGTCCGCAGCGCGACGCGCGCCTCCGCCGTGGTGCTGCACGAGAACACACGGAAGCCCGTGGCCTCGAGCGTGTCTGCGAGGTCCATCCGTATGGCCTGGCTGTCGTCGACGATCAGGATGGCAGTCATGGAGCTCCCTTCCCTCCGCCCGCCCGCCTCATGAGATCAAGCTAGACCATGTCTCACGCCCGCGGCAACGCCCGAAGAAAGCCCTCGATCTCGGTGTTCACCGCCAGAGGTTCTTCGACGGTAGATGAATGGCCTGCTCGAGGGATGTGCGCCAGCGCCGCGCCTCGAATCGCGCCTACGATCTTCTCGGCTTGCCGGGTGGGAGTCGCGACGTCCTCATCTCCGACCAGCACGAGGGTCGGCACGGTGATGCGCTCGAGCTCGTCGTGAATCCCGGCCCGATCGATCACGCCGTTGACCGCTCGCCAGATGTCCTTGCGGCGGGTCATCAGATCGCCGAACCGCGCAACTTCGTGACGTCGTTTCTCGTCGGAGAGGATCGTCTTGCCGAGCATGATCGGTGAGACCCGACTCTTGACGACCCGCGGTCCGAGCAATTTGACGACCCGCGTGAGGAGCCGGTAGCGCGCGAGATTCGCGATCGGCTCGGGATCAGAAGAAGTCTCGATCAGGATCAGCGAACGGACCAGCTCCGGACACCGCGACGCCATCCTCATCGCCACGAAGCCACCCATCGACAACCCACAGAAGTGCACGGCCCCCGTACCCAGCGCTCGGAGCAGCAGCGCGGCGTCCTGCCACACGAGCTCCATGCCGATCGTGTTGCGGTGATCGGCGGCGCTGCGCCCCTGACCGCGGTGATCCCACGCGATGCAGCGATATCGTCCACGCAGCGCCTCGATCTGTGGCGCGAACAGCTCGGTTCTCCACAGGAGGCCGTGGCTGAACACGATCGTCTCGCCGGTCGAGCCGGGTCCGGTGTCCTCGTAGTACAAGGTGGTGCCGTTGATCTCGATCGTCGCCATTCGCGGGCGACGTTACTGCAAGGCGATCGGCTTCAGGTCCAGACCGCCAGCGAACAGAAGAACGTTTCGGTTGTTCTCTGATCACGATGGCGTGTGGTTTCGATCGAGATGCCTCGGCTCGTCGACGAGATCCGGTTCCGTCGCGTCGGTGAGCGGCAACCGGATCGTGAACGTGGCGCCGCGACCGGGACCTTCGCTCGCCGCCGACACCACGCCTCCGTGGAGCTCCACCATGCTGCGCACGATCGAGAGCCCGAGCCCGAGCCCGCCCTCGGCTCGATCTACCTTGCGTGGGCCCTGCGCGAATAGATCGAACAGCTGAGGCAGCAGCGAACGCGCGATCCCTGCGCCGGTATCGCGCACGACGAGCCGAGCGCAGCTCCCCTCGACATCCCCGAACACCGCGATCCGCCCGCCACGCGGCGTGTACTTCGCCGCGTTCATCAACAGGTTTGCCACGACCTGAGTGAGCCGATCGAGATCGGCCTCGATCGTGAGCCCGGTCTCGGGCACCAGGACCTCGACGACGTGCCCGCGCTCGTCGAGCAACGCGCTCGTGGCTTCGAGCCCCCGCGCCACGATCCTCGACAGCTCGATCGGTACTCGCCGGAGCTGGATCGCCCCGCGGGTGATCCGCGAGATGTCGAGGAAGTCGTCGACGAGCCGCACGACATGGTTGACCTGGCGGTCGATGATCGATCGCTCGCGCTCGAACGGATCGCTGCCGCGCAACTTGATCAGGTGCAAGGCGGTGACGATCGAGGCCAGCGGCGTGCACAGCTCGTGTGCGAGCAACCCGAGGAACTCGTCCTTCGCGCGGGTCGCGAGCTCGGCCTGGCGGCGTGCCTCGGTCTCGGCGGCGAGCCGCTCCGAGCTCTCGACGGCGAGCGCCGCGAAGCCCGCGACGGACTCGACCAGTGCACCCGCCCTCGCGCTCGGCCCGCCGGTCGTCGCCCAGTACACGCCGATCGCAGCGAGTGGCTCGTCGGTACGCACCGGGACCATCACGAGGCTCTTCACGAACGTCCGGCGATACAGCTCGACCGGGATCCGTTCATCGCGCTCGATGTCGGCGATCGCGAGCGTCTCGCGATGCAGCATCGTCCAGCCGGAGACACACGCCTCGATCGGAAACTGCTTGCCTTTCCACAGCGGACCGATCGCGTCGTCGTCGAGATACGAGACCAGCGAACCTTCGCGCACCACGAACGACACCCCGTCGGCGCCTGTCAGCCGACGGACCACCTTGCACACGAGTCGTGAAACCTCGCCGAGCGTGTGCACCGACGCGAGCTGTTGAGCGACCTCCAGGAGGAGCTCGACATCGACTGCTTCGAGCTTCGCCACCACTCACAGTGGTATGTGCGAAGCGCGCCGCGATCAAGCGTTGTCAGCAGCCACTCACCGATCGATACCCCGTCAGCGCAGCATCGCCGGGAGCGCGCGGTAGTCGTTGAAGCCGGTCGCGCGGCGTGCCTCGAGATCCTCGCGTAGATCGGTTTCGAACTCGGGAAGCTTGACGAAGATGCGGCCAGCGGGCACGCCCACGTTCGTGTACGACTCGACATCGCTCGGCTTGTTGCCGATCGCCGCGTGGATCGGCACACCGAACGCGCGGAGCGCCTGGGTCTTGAACTCGACGGTGTGCTTGCCCGGCTTCGTGATCGCTGCTCGCGCCAGGCGGATCGGCCCCGGCGGGAAGCCGTGAGCGCGCAGCCAGCGGCGCGTCACCTCGGTGTACTGGTCGCCGCGCGAGGAGAGATACACGATCGTGCGGCCGCTCTGCGCGAAGGTCTGCGGGGCGCCGCGGCGGTGGCCGATGTCGTCGCCGAACAGCACGGTGTTGATGATCGCGTTCTCCGACTCGGTGATCGTGCCGTCGATGTCGCTGACGATCACGCTCTCGCCCAGCTTCGCGACGTAGGCAAGGAACCGCACGCCGGTGCCATCTCCGACGACATGCGCGTAGAGGTCGCGCATCCCGGCGGGCAGCCGGCTGCTGCTGGTGAGCGTGAGCCCGAACCTGCCGGCCTTGTCGGTACGTGACGTGCCCAGCGGTTTCCACTCGTCGTCGACACACGCGAACAGCCAGACGTCCTCGCCTTCGAGGTCCTTGTCAGCGGCGGTGTATGCAAGCTTCCCGCTGACCGTCTGCTTTTCGTCACTCTCCACCGCGATCAGGTCATTTCCGCGGTGCCGGGGATCGCCGATCTTGGCCACCATGCGGTTGCGCAGGTGCCGGAACTTACCGACCTCCGCATCCGGCCCCGAAGCGCAGTGAGTGGAAACTCCACTGCTTGCGCGCATGCCGGCGTTGTCGGGCGGGAGCTCCGCGTTGAGCGCGCATCCAGCGGCGAGGAGGAGCGGCAGCAATTGCCAGTTCATCCCGGCGAGCCGATGCAGAGGTCGGGCCAGCGACGTCAGCTCTTCGGCGGCTCGTCCCAGTCGACGAAGTTCTCGCCCTTGGTGCGCGACAGGATGTCGATCGCCGCGGCTGCACCGTCGCCCGCGCTGATGATCGCCTGGCTGCGCCCGGGCCGCGCCAGCCGGCCGACGACATAGATCCCCAGCGGCGTCCGCGCATTGCGATCGGTCGTGATGCCGTTGGCCTCGTCGAACTCGAGCCCGAGCTTGCGCGCGAGCACCGGGTTCTTGCCCTCCGACAGGATCACGTGGTTCGCGATCAGCTGCTCGCCGCTCGCGAGGGTCACCGACCAGCCGGTCGGGGTCTTCGCGACCTCCTCGACGTGCTCGTCGCGAAGCCGCGCGCCGAACTCGGTCACCTGCTTGCGCGCGAGCACCTGGAAGTCGCTGCCCAGGATCTCGGGGATCCCGAGATAGTTGCGGACGAGCGCCCAGTGCATCGCGGTCTTGTCCTCACCGAACACCACCACATCGAGCTTGTTCTTGGCCAGGAACAGGGCCGCACTCAGGCCGCCGGGTCCGTCGCCGATGATGATCACCTCGGGCATCGCTCCTCCTTCGCGCGGCAGGATAGCGACAATCAGCGGCTCGGGGATCCATGGCGCAGCTACAACCCGCGGGAACGTCGCCTCACTACAGCAGGTTCCCGCGGGAACGTCGCCTCACTGCGACGAACCGGTTCCCGCGGAAACGCTGCCTCACTCCGGTGACTCGCCGGATTTCGGGGGGACGTCGCCTCACTCCGAGCCGGCTTCCGCGGGAACGACGCCTCACTTCAACGACGCACCAATTCCCGCAGGAACAGCTCACTCCGGTGACGCACCGGTTCCCTCGGGAACGTCGCCCCACCGCGACGCACCGGTCTCCGCAGGAACGTCATCGTCATGCTCCCTCGACGACGACACGATCTCTCCGATCCGGAAGCACATCGACGAGCTTCTTGCGGCTCGTGGCCAGGACAACGCCAGCGACGATCGCTGGAACGCGCCGCCCCACGACGAAGCCCACGACGAGGACGCCGATTCGGACCTTCCACCGATCGGCGGCGTCATGCTCTCTCTGACCAGCATGCGCGACGTCACTGCCACGCACGCGGCGCGGATGGCGAAGCGGGCTGGAAACCAAGACTCGACCACACGCGACTTCGATCGCGCCGATGCTCTCGTGGCAATCGCCGAGGACATCGTGCGCGGCAATCATCACCATCGTTTTGTCCACGAGTACGGCGAGCGCGCGATTGCCTCGCCGGCGTTCCGCGCGATCGCTGACTACTTCGGCATGCCGTAGACGTCGTGCATCGCCGCCTCGCCGAGCCCGAGCTTGTCGAGATCCGCGCGCACCTTCGAGAGGTCGCCGACGATCGCGAAGACCATCTTCCCGGACGGGATCGTGGCCTTCGCGACGTCCTTCACGTCCTTCGCCGTGACCTTGCGGATCGCGTCGGCATAGGTCGCGTAGTAGTTGTCGGGGAGCTTGTGGACCGCCAGGTCGGCGAACGCGGCCGCGGTCCCGGAGTTGGTGTCGAACATCGCCGGCAGCGTGCGGATGATGTTCTGCTTCGACTTGTCGAGCTCGGCGGCGGAGAGCTCGTTGGTCGCAAGATCGTCGACGATCTTCACGATCTCGGTCACGCCGCGCCCGGTGTCCGGCGTCTGGATCGCGGTCGAGATCACGAACGGTCCCGGCTGCAGACTCCAGCTCATGGATGCGTTCGCGCCGTAGGTGATGCCCATCTCCTCGCGGAGCTTCTGCACGAGGCGGCTCGTGAAGCCGTCGCCGAGCGTGGTGCGCAGGACCTCGAACTGGAAGTAGCGCTTGTCCTTGCGGTCGATCCCGACGAGCCCGACGCGGACATCCGACTGCGCCGCGCCCGGCCGGTCGACCAGCAGGAGCCGCCTGGCGAGCTTCTCCGGTGTCGCGACGACCTTCGCGACGGGCTTCACACCCGCGGGCTTCCACGCACCGAGGCCGGCATCGAGCTGCTTCTTGAGCGTGTTCGCTTCCACATCGCCGGCGACGACGAGCGTCATGACCGCCGGGTTCCAGTGCGCCTTGTAGAACGCCTGCGCGTCGCCGACGGTGATGCCCTTGAATTCCTCGCGGATGCCCGACACGGGGTGCCCGTACGGTGCCTTGAAGCCGAACAGCGTGCCGCCGAGGACGATCGAGGCGACCTCGCGCGGGCGATCGCGACGGAGATCGAGCGCGGTCGCGCGATCGCCCTTCACGCGATCGAACTCCTTCGCGTCGAACGCCGGCTGCGTGATGATCTTCGTCAACAGCTCGATCGACGGATCGAGCGTCTTGCTCAGCGTGGTGGCCGAAACGACGGCGCCATCGACGTCGGCGAACGCGCGGATGCCGGCACCGAGCCGGTCTTGCTCCTGGGCGATCCCGAGTGCGGTGAGCCCACCCGCGCCTTCGTCGAGCAGGTCCGCGGTGAAGGCCGCGAGCCCGCCCTTGCCGCTCGGATCGGCCGCCGCGCCCGCACCGGGCACGACCAGCATCATCGACAGGATCGGTAGGTGCTTGTTCTCGACGACGAGCAGCGCCATCCCGTTCTTGAGCTTCAGCCGCTTCGCGACCGGCGGCTTGAACTTCGGTTCCTTCAGCGGCGGCGGCTGCTTCGTCCAGTCGGCGATGCCGGACTTCTCGAACGTCGCGTTCGGCGCAGCGGCAGGCGTGCCACCGAGGCCGAACACGAGCGCGACGAGGATGCCCTTGTGAGCTCGCATCACTTCTCCACCACTTTCTTGCCGGGGCTGATCGTGAGCACGACCCGCGCGTTCGGCTTGCCGAACTTCGCGACGACCTCCTTGACCTGCGCCGGCGTCACCGCGCGATAGCGAGCGAGGTCCTTCGGGAAGTACGCCGGGTCCTTCGCCATCACGTCGTACTTCGCGAGCAAGATCGCGCGCGACAGCGTCGACTCGAGTCCCCGCAGGAAGCTCGCCTCGTGCGAGTTCTGCGCGCGCTCGAGCTCGACCGCATCCGGCGCACTCGCCGACAGCTTCGCGACCTCCTCGGTGATCTCCTTGATCAGCCGCTGCGGATCGACGCCCGGCTTCGCGGTCGCGACGATCTCGAGCGTCCCCGCGAGCTGCTCGCCGTCGAAGCTGGCGTTGACGTCCTGCGCGATCTTCTCCTCGTACACGAGCCGCTTGTAGAGCCTGCTCGACTTGCCGTCGCCGAGGATCGCCGCCGCCATGTCGAGCGCGGGCTCCTCACCGGAAAACACCGTCGGGCCACGCCACGCCAGATACACGCGTGGGACCTGCACGTCGTCGGTGGTCTTGACGACGATCTCCTTGGTGATCGGTGCCGGCAGCTTGTACTGCGGGCGCGCCGGCTCGGGGGCGCGCGGGATCCAGGCGAAGTACTTGTCGACGAGCTGCTTGACGTCGGCGAGCTTGATGTCACCGGCGATCACCAGGGTCGCGTTGTTCGGCACGTAGTACTTCTTGAAGAACGCTGCGACGTCGGGAACCGCTGCGGCCTTGAGGTCCGCCGGATAACCGATCGTCGACCAGTGATAGCCGTGGTCCTTCGGCCACAGGCTCTCCTGGATGAGCAGGCTCGACATCCCGTACGGCTGGTTCTCGTAGCTCTGCCGTCGCTCGTTCAGCACGACCGCGCGCTGGTTATCGAGCTTCGGCGTGTCGAACGTGTCGAGCAGGCCGACGAACCGATCCGCCTCGATCCACAGCATCATCTCGAGGAAGTTCGCCGCCGCGACGTTCTGGTACACGGTCATGTCGCTCGACGTGAACGCGTTCGACCAGCCACCGGCGCCTTCGAGCAGCTTGTCCATCAGGCCGTCGGGCAGGTGCGCCGAGCCCTTGAACATCAGGTGCTCGAACAGGTGCGCGAACCCGGTGCGGTTCGCCAGCTCGTCCTTCGAGCCGACCTGGAACCACAGCACCTCGTAGACGGTCGGTGATTTGTGATCCTCGATCACGTACACCTTCATCCCGTTCGGGAGCTCGAACTTGTCGTATGCGATCCGCGGCTCGTCGGCCCACGCCGGCGCCGCGAGCACGAGCACGAGCACGAGAACTGCGATCAGGCGTTGCATCCGCGGACACTAGCGCACTCGCCGGCCGTTGGTAGGGCCTCGCGGACCGCGACCGGTGGCGTCGTACGCTGTCTCGGGCGCGTTATCGTAGGAGCGCTTGACCGACCTGCTCGTCGCGTGGTCGCTGACCCACGATCCGATGATCGAGGAGGCGATCGTGCGGATGGGGCGCGCGATCGCTCGGCCGCACGGGGTCCTCGCGACGAAGCCTCGTGCGGTGTGGCACGAGCTCGCCAGCGCCTGTCGCGCCGGTGACCTCGATCGGCTCCTCGACGTACCGTGGCCCGAGGATGGGGAGCTCGCGCTCGCCCGCGTCCGGGCGCTCGCCGCGTTCGCACCCGACCCACGCATCTCGCGGAAGCTCGCGGTCATCGCGCGTTCGAACCGGTGCGTTCGCAGGGCATCCCGATCGCGAACGGAGCGCCCGTCGATCTCGGTGTCATGCGCCTTGCCTGCTGATCGCTACGGAAGGAGCGCCGGCGGAACCGCACCCGGGGTCGGAATGCTGAACGCCACGCTGTCCCAGGTCGCGGCGGAGCTCTCGGTGGTCTCGTCGTGTCCGTCGAGCCCGTTGCCGACCCCCTCCTGCGTCTCGTGGCCTACTTCGATCCCGATCCGTTTGGTAGAGCGGCTCGGGCCCGGGGTGCCCGCCTGGATCGTGAGGGTGTTCGCGTCGATCGCGTACGCGGACGTCTGCGCATCGGCGTCGGGTCCGTCGAGCAAGATGCCGCTCTTGTCGATCAACGAGTTGCCGGCCGACGGCGACCCGGCCAGCAGGATGTCGCCATCGCTCACGAGATCGCTGTTGCCGTCCCAGAAGAACAGCACGATCACCTCGCCGCCGCTGGTGAGGCTCGGGACTCCATTGACCGCGACGACCGCCATCGTCGCGCTCGCGATCGAGAACGTCGGGGCGATCCCGTAGTTCGTGACGAAGTCGGCCTCGGTGGCGAGCGCGATCGTCACGATGCCGTGGGCGGGGACCGAGGCGCCGGCGGGAAACTTCGCGATGAAATCGCCGCCATCGAGCACCGGCACACCGCCCGGCAGGCGGAAGTAGCTCCCGCTATCCGTGACGAAGAAGCTCGAGAGGTCGACGGCCTGCCCGGACGTGTTGACGATCTCGATCAGCTCGCCGTCGGACGGCGCGAGCACGACCTCCGACAGCAACAGCGGCGCCCCGCTGACGGTGCCGCCATCCGATGGCGCGTCGAGCCCGGCATCCGGTGCGTCGCCGTCACGGCCGTCCGCGCCACCGTCGCCGCCAGCGGCCACGGGATCGTGGATGCCGAACAGCGATGCGCATCCCACCATCGAGATGAGCGCAGCCATGGCAAGCCCCTTCCACATCGCGCGGATGCTAACAGACGGTCTCGAGATCCGTGGCGATCCTGGCCGGCGGCATGACGCGTCGCACAGTCGACGGCTAGCGAGCTTCCGAAGCGGGCGATCGCCTGCCAGCCGAGACGCGGATGCGTACGTCGTCGCGGTCATGATGCCGAACGTCGATGGCATCGAGGACGATCGCCGGTGGGAGTATCGAGCCACCGTCGCCGAGATCGAGCAGCGCTCCGGCTACGACGTTCCCCGCGTGCACTGAATCTAGAAGCCGACGATGACCGGGCAGTGATCCGACACCTGGTCGGCATAGAGCGGGCAACGATCCTGCCAGTCGCAGCCCTCGGTCGCGCAGGCGCCGGCCGCCTCGACGGTCGTCGCGCCGGTCCACGACAGCACGTGATCGAGCCGCGAGCGCGGACACCCGTCGTCGCGTGACCAGAACGCGCTGCACCCGAGCTCCTCGGTCGCCCAGGTGAGGCCGGTATTCGCGGCGAGCGTGGCGATGTCGCGGCGATCCTCGACATCGTCGGTCGCGTTGAAGTCGCCGAGCAGCACGATTCGCTCGCCGGACCGCGACGCGGCACGCACGATCGTCCCGAGCGCGACGAGCTGACGGCCGCGGATCTCGCGGCCATCGCCGCCGGCCTTGAGGTGCACGACGAGGACGCGAACGATCGTCCCACCACCGGTGGGCTGTAGCCGGACCTCGAAGGTCGGCTTGTGACGGCCGTCGACGAGGCGCGTGTCGTCGTGCACCTCGGTCGACACGAGCGTGAAGGCTGCGCGATCGAACAGCACCCCGAGGTGATGGACCGGATGCTGCGTGCCACCGAGCGGCGCGGTCGAGACGTGGACGAAGTCCCAGTCCCGGCCGAGGCGCTCCCGTGCGGCGTGCGCGAACACCTCGTGATCGACGATCTCCTGCACGGCCACGATGCCGACGTCGAGCCGGGCGAGCTCGTCGAACACGCCGTCGATCTGGCGGGCGTGCTTGGGGAAGTTCTCGATGTTGAACGTCGCGATTCGCAGCGGTCCGGCTCCACCACCGCCACCGCACATGCCGCGCACGACCAGTGCCACCACCAGGGTTGCGATCGACCACCGGACCTTCATGCGGCGACTCTACGGGAGGTGAGGCGTGCGGGACCGGACACAATTCCGGACGGTATGGGTGGCAATGTGATGTGAGGCGCACTGGCCGTCCGAGACTCCGGATAAATGACGTCGCGCCGCGGCGGCAGCTGGATGATACGCTCGACCGATGAGGACCCGGGCAAGTCTGGCCCTGATCGCGCTCGCGCTGGTCGGGTGTGCATCGAGCCGCGGGCAGCAGCAGCCCTGCGATCCGTTGATCGAGGCGTGCGAGGTCGATGCGGCCGTCGCCGATGCGGCCGTCGTCGACGGCGTCCCGAAGCGGGATTTCGGCGAGCCGTGCACGGATCGCGACCAGTGCGAGAGTGACCTCTGCATCCTCGTCGGCACGTCGGGCAGCTGCACGCAGTTCTGCGGCGAGTGCCCCGACGGCTGGGGCTGCCTCGGCGTCCTCGGGATCGAGTTCGAGGGCCAGATCAGCTTCGTGTGCGTCCCGACCTCGACGCAGCTGTGCAGCCCGTGCACCCAGAACACCGAGTGCACGCTGATCGGCATGGACAAGTGCGTCGACTTTGCCGACGGCGATCGCTACTGCGCGCAGGATTGCTCGACGATCTCGTGCCCGATCGGGTACGGCTGCCAGACCGTCGACGTGGGCGGCACCGACTTCCAGCAGTGCATTCCGACGAGCGGTGCCTGCGACTGCACCGCGGCCAACCCCGGCGCGATGCAGCCCTGCAACATCATGACGCCGTGGAACGTGTGCCTCGGCGCGCAGACCTGCGGCGGCGCGACCGGGTGGGGGACCTGCGATCCACCGTCGACGATCGATGATCCGGATCCGGGCTTCGTCGACTCGAACTGCGACGGGATCGACGGCGACATGGCGCGCGCGATCTTCGTCTCGGGCGCCGGCGCCAACACCGCGCAGTGCGGGCTCGTGTTCACCGATCCCTGCCAGACGATCCCGTTCGCGCAGTCGCGGGCCGTCGCCGCGGGACGCCCGCACATCTACGTGCAGTCGGGGACGTACAACGCCAGCCTCACGATGACGAACGGCATCTCGATCTTCGGCGGCTACAACTTCAACTGGCAACGCGCCCCGCACTCGGACCCGGGTCACATCGTGACGATCGTCGGCGGCATCCCCGCGGTGCGGTTCAACGCGATCACCGCGCAGACCATCCTCGACAACGTGATCGTCCAGAGCGCGAATGCCGGCATCGGTGGCAGCTCGATCGGCGTGCTCGTCACGGGCTCGCAGCAAGTCGAGCTGCGCGGCGTGCTCGTGGATCCGGGTGCCGGTGGCGTCGGCTCCGATGGCGTCGCGGGCTCGACCGGCGTGGCCGGCCTCGCGGGCGGCGTCGGCACGCCGGGCTGCGAGAACTCGGGGATCGGATGCAGTGGCTGCAGCGAACCCGCCCGCGGCCCGGGCGGCGCCTCGTCGTGCGGGCGCTCCGGCGGCCCCGGTGGTCGCCCCGGCATCGGCGGTGGTGCCGGGTTTGTGGGCGGTAACGGCAACGTCGGAACACCCGGCGGCGCGGGCGCGAGCTGTGGTGGGTCGCAGGCCTGCGACGGTCAGGTCGGTCAGAACGGTGCGCTCGGCGGCAACGGCGCGAACGGTAACCCCGGCTCGTCGATCGGTTCGTTCAGCGGATCGACGTACCTCGTCGCGAGCGGGCTGAATGGCTTCCCCGGCGCGCCCGGCAACGGTGGCGGTGGTGGCGGTGGCGGCGGCGGTGGTGACGACTCGTGCGATTCCTATGGATCGTCGGGCGGCGGCGGCGGCGGCGGTGGTTGCGGCGGCGGGTCCGGAACGCGCGGCACCGGCGGCGGCGGATCGTTCGGCGTGATCGCCCTCGATTCGCAGCTCGTGATCGACGCGTCGAGCGTGATGGCGCGCGCGGGTGGCGCGGGCGGCCGCGGCGGCTCCGGCGGCGTGTTCGGCGCGGGCGGCGCGGGCGGCGCGGGCGGCCTGTACGGTGGCGGCAGCGAGCAAGACGACGGTGGCGATGGCGCGCGCGGTGGCAACGGTGGACGCGGCGGGTTCGGCGGCGATGGCGGCGGTGGCGGTGGTGGTCCGTCGGTCGCGGTGGTCTGCCTCGGCACGAGCACGAGCACGGCCAGCGCGATCGCCTCGATGCTCGTCGGTGGGACCGGTGGCACCGGCGGTGCGTCGGCGGCGCCCGGCGCGAACGGGATGAGCGCGTCGACGTTCGGCTGTCCATTCTGATCCGCGATCGGGGTAGCGTGCGGCCATGGAGACGCCGCTCACGCCCCTCGAGTTCGCGCGTCGTGCGCGTTCGCTGTATGGAGACCGGCTCGCGGTCGTCGATGGCGAGCTCCGGCTGACCTACGCGCAGTTCCTCGAGCGCTGCGATCGGTGGTCGCACGTGCTGCAGTCGTGGGGCGTGGGCCACGGCGATCGCGTCGCCTACATCGCACCGAACACGCACGCGCAGCTCGAGTCGTTCTACGCGGTGCCACAGCTCGGTGCGGTGGTGGTGCCGCTGAACTACCGGCTCACCGGCGATGACTTCGCGTACATGATCGCGCACAGCGGCGTGAAGGTGGTCTGCGTCCACGCCGACTACCTTGACACCGTCGACAAGATCCGAGCGCGCTGTCCAGCGGTCGCGCAGTGGGTCGCGCTCGAGGGCGCGCGTGGGGAGTGGCTCGACTACGAGACGCTGGTCGCCGCCGCGGCTCCGAGCTTCGAGCGCCCCGCGATCGCCGAGTCAGATCTCCTGGCGATCAACTACACGAGCGGCACGACCTCGCGTCCCAAGGGCGTGATGATCACGCACCGCAACGCGTGGGTGAATGCCGTCGGCACGTTGCTCCATCACCCGATGACGAGCTCGGATCGCTACCTGTGGACGCTGCCGATGTTCCACGCGAACGGCTGGACGTTCGTCTGGATCATCACGGCGATCGGCGGCGTGCACGTGTGCCTGCGCAAGGTGGACCCGGTCGCCGTGTTCGAGCTCGTCGAGCGCGAGCGGATCACCGCGCTGTGCTGCGCGCCGACGATCCTGATCGCGATCGCGCACGCGCCGGCCGAGCTACGCGCGTGCGCGCCGCGTGGCATCCGGATCCTGACCGCCGGCGCCCCCCCCGCGGCGACGACGATCGAGCGGATCGAAGGCGATCTTGGATGGACCGTGACCCATGTCTACGGGCTCACGGAGACCTCCCCGTTCATCACGATCTGCGAGCCGCGTGACTGGCACGCCGACCTGACGCCGGCCGAGCGCGCGAAGATCAAGGCGAGGCAGGGCGTGGAGCTCGTGACCTCGGGCGAGCTCCGCGTCGTCGACGAAGCGATGCGTGAGGTCCCGCGCGATGGCGCGACGATCGGCGAGATCGTCGTGCGCGGCAACGCCGTGATGGCCGGCTACTTCGACGATCCGGAAGCGACCGCGAACGCGTTCCTCGGTGGCTACTTCCACAGCGGTGATTCCGCGGTCGTTCACGCCGATGGCTACGTCGAGATCAAGGATCGGCTCAAGGACGTCATCATCAGCGGCGGCGAGAACATCTCGTCGATCGAGGTCGAGAGCGTGCTGCTGCGTCATCCCGCGGTGCAGGAGGTCGCGATCGTCGGCAAGCCCCACGACAAGTGGGGCGAGGCTCCGTATGCGTTCGTCGTGCTCAAGCCGGGTGCCACCGCGACGGAGGCCGAGCTCCGCGAGTTCGCCCGCGAGCACCTCGCCCACTTCAAGGCACCGCACGGCGTGACGTTCCTCGCGGAGCTTCCGAAGACGACCACCGGCAAGATCCAGAAGTACGTGCTGCGCGGCGGGCGAGCCGGCATCACCGTGCAGTGACAGCGATCCCCGGGTGAGGTACGACAACGCGTGTCCCAGCGCGTCCTCACCGGCATCAAGCCCACCGGCAGTCCGCACGTCGGCAACTTGCTCGGCGCGATCCGCCCGGCGCTGCGGCTCGCCGATCAGGGCCTCGACGCGATGTACTTCATCGCCGACTACCACGCGCTCACGTCGTTGCAGGATCGCCACGCGCTCGCCCAGCTGACCCACGAGGTGGCCGCGACGTGGCTCGCGATGGGCCTCGATCCCGAGCGCGTGCTGTTCTACCGGCAATCCGACATCCCCGAGATCTTCGAGCTCGCGTGGATCCTCGCGTGCTTCACCTCGAAGGGCTGGATGAACAAGGCGCACGCGTACAAGGCGGCGGTCGCCGCCAATCCGGGGCCCGATCCCGACGCGGGCATCAACATGGGCGTCTATGGCTATCCGGTCCTGATGGCCGCGGACATCCTCGCGTTCGACATCGATCTCGTGCCCGTCGGCAAGGATCAGGTCCAGCATGTCGAGATCGCGCGGGACATCGCGCTTCGCGTCAATCACCTCTACGGCGACGTGCTGCGGTTGCCGGCGGCCAAGCTCGACGAGGACACCTCGCTCGTCCCCGGCCTCGACGGGCGCAAGATGAGCAAGAGCTACGACAACGCGATCCCGCTGTTCGTGCCGCCGAAGGAGCTGAAGAAGATCGTCTCGCGGATCGTCACCGACTCGACGCCACCCGAGGCGCCGAAGGATCCCGCGACCTCGACGATCTTCCAGATCTACAGCGCGATCGCCACGCCCGACGAGCGGCACGCGCTCGCCGAGCGGTTCCGTGCCGGCATCGGCTGGGGGGATGCAAAGCAGGCGCTCCTCGAGCGGCTCGAGACCGAGCTCGCGCCGGCCCGCGCTCGCTACCAGGCGCTCATGGCGGATCCCGGGCACATCGACGCGTTGCTCGCGACCGGTGCGGCGCGGGCGCGGGCGACCGCGGGTCCCGTGCTCGAACGCGTGCGGCGTGCGATCGGGATCACCAGGTAGCGTCCTCGGGGAGTCAGCCACTTGCTCGGCAAGTAGGTGCTTAGTGTGGCGGGCGGAGCCGCAGGCGCGGCGTAAGTCCTTTAGGACGACGCTACACTGAGCGCCACGTTCTTCATGTTCGGTCGTGATCAGCCGCGACGTAGCATCGCGGACAGAAGGCTAGCTCGTCCTCCCCGAGGACGATCCACGATCGCCGACTCGCGCAGCGTGCGCAAGCGATCCCGCTAGCAGCCACGCGGTGCCGAACCGAATCGATCGCGTACGGCCTCGTCCCCCCGTAGGCGCGTCGATTTCGGGTTACGGGCGGCAATGGTCCGTCTCCTCCACATAGCTATTTCCGCTCGAGCCGCTGCACGCCGCTCTCGCTCGCGACGAGGACCACATCGGCGCGCCTCACGAACAGCCCGGTCTCGACGACGCCGGGGATCGTTCGCATCGCGAGATCGAGCGCGCCGGGATCGAGGATGAGGCCGCACTTCACGTCGTAGATCAGGTTGCCGGCGTCGGTACGCCAGGGAGCGCCGTCCTTGTGACGCAGCACCGGGGTACCGAGCTTCGCGAGGTGACTCCTGGTCGCGAGGTGCGCGAACGGCAGCACCTCGACGGGGACCGCCCACCTGGCGCCGAGCTGCGCCGACAACTTCGAGCTGTCGACGATGATCACGTTCTTGCGCGAGCTGAAGTTGACGATCTTCTCGCGCGTCTGCGCGCCGCCGCCGCCCTTGATGAGATCGAGGTTGCCGTCGACCTCGTCGGCGCCGTCGACGCACACCGCGATGTCCCACGGGCCGTCGTCGCCGAGCAGCGGGATGCCGAGCTCGGTGGCCTGCTTGCGGCTCGCCTCCGACGTCGGCACGCCGGTGTACTTGCGGCCCTGCTTGACGGCGTCGCCGACCGCCTCGATGAAGAACCGCGTCGTCGAGCCGGTCCCGAGGCCGATGATGCCCTCGTCCGGGAGCTCCTCGAGAGCTGCACGCGCCGCCGTTCGCTTCGCCTCGTCGATGGTCGTCATCGCCTCGATCTATATCAGCTCGCGCGATATCGCGGGTCGAGGTGCTGCGCAGGGACGACCCGCGAGAGCTCGAGGATCGCCGAGTCGTCCTCGGCCTGCGGATCCTGGGCGCGCGCCTCGAGGAACAGCTCGTGGGCGCGGCGGTACTTCGCGAACGCGGCCAGCGGATCGCCCTTCGCCTTGTAGAGGTGGCCCTCCTCCCAGAGCAGCATCGCGGCCGCGCGGATCTTGTCGGGTCGCCCGAGCATGCCCGCGAGCGTGGGCGTATCGACGACATCGACCAGCTCGCGCGGAATCCCGAGCTCGTCGTACAGCCGATCCACGGCATCGAGCGCCTGGCGAAGATCGCCGGCCTTGCGCAACCCGGCGATCCTGGCGAGCGCCTCGGCGAGCTGCCGGATCATGCGCATGAGGTAGTCCTCGCGGTACATGGCGGCAAGCTAAGCGCTGTGCGGCGCGCCGCAAGCCATCCCCGTCGGCTTTCACCGGGGGAAGAGCTCCGCTGTCTCTGGCTCGCTCCACGGATGTTGGCGCGCAAGGGCGCGCGCGCGCCGGACGGCAGCCTCGGGCAACGAGTCGGCGAGCGCCGCGGTGAACAGCGCCGCGAGCTCCGCGGCCGATGCGATCCGGTCTTCGCGTGACTTCGCGAGCACGAGCGAGAGCGCGTGATCGATCGCCGGCGTGACCTGCGCGATCGCCGAGGGGCGCAGCGGCATCTGATGAACCACCGCGTACAGCAGGGCCGGTGTGTCGACGGCCGCGAGCGGCGCTCGTCCGGTCACGCAGCGATAGATCACCGCACCGAGCGCGTAGACATCGGCGCGATGATCGACGGCCTCCCCTCTGGCCTGCTCGGGAGCCATGTACGCCGGCGTCCCGATCACGCCACCGCGCGTCAGTGTTCCCGAGCTGTCGCCCAGGAGCGCGATCCCGAAGTCGAGGACCTTCCACGTGCCGGCCTCGGTCCGGAGCAGGTTCTGCGGCTTGAGATCGCGATGGACGATGCCGGCCGCGCGGGCGCGCTCGAGCACACCGCCGATCTGCTCGACCAGCGCGCCGAGCTCCGCGCCGGTCAGCGTGGTGCCCTTGCGCAGTAGCTCGCCGAGCGTCTCGCCGCGCAGCCGCTCCATCGCGAGGAACGGCAGCGGCTCACCCGGCGATGACGCCTCGAGCACGCGCACCACGTGCGGCGAATCGATCGCGCCCGCGACCCGCACCTCGCGGAGAAACCGCTCGACCTGGCGCGCATCCGCGAGCAACTCGCGACGCAGCAGCTTCACCGCGGCATCGGCGCCGCTCGTGGTGTGGGTCGCCTCGTAGACCTCGCCCATCGCGCCGCGGCCGAGCACGTTGCCGAGCTTCCACGAGCCCACGACGTGATCGGTGAATCGCCCCGGTCCGCCGATCTCGAGGGCCCGCGCGAGATCGCGGCGCAGCTCGGCAACCTGGACGTCACGCTGTGCCGTGAGGCGGGTCGCGCGCTGCAGCTGCTCGATCGCGCGCAGCGAGCTCTTGCGCGTGATCCGTGCGAGCCAGAAGCACAGGCCATACGCGAACTGGAGGTTCAGCTGACCCGCGATCTGCGCCTGGATCGAAGCGGTGCTGCGGATCGGGTAGAAGCCCGGATCGTCGATCACGCCGGCGATCACGAGGGCCGCTTCGGTCGCGTGGCTGCCGGCCGCGAGCACGTAGATCGCGACCGCACTCGCGATGTTCTCGGTGCGGCAGAAGAAATACAGCCCGAGCGCGACGACGAGCGGTGCCGCCGAGAACGCCCCCGTGTAGAGGATGCCGAGCTGACCGCACGCGACGGCGATCACCGCGAGCACGTTCATCCGCGCCGAGTCGTGGCGCGCCGGATCGCGGAGCCGCTCGTACATGAGGCCGCTGTCGACGAGCCCGAGCCCGAGCATCACCGAGAGCGCGACCGCGATCCGCCGATCGCCCGGCAGGAACGGCAACACGGCGAGTACGAAGGCCGCGAACACCCAGCCGATGCGCAGGAACCCGCGGGTGCGCCGGATCTCCTCGGCATGGAGCGCCTCGACGGGAGAGGGGACGGTTTCAACTTGCGAAACTTGTGCGCTTACGCGCCGCAAGTTTCGCAAGTTGAAACCGTCCCTCATATCGCCGCCAGGGCGGCCACCAGGGCCTCGCCCGTCGGGAACCGCTGACCGGGAGATTTCGCGAGCGCGATCGCACACCAGCGATCGAGGCCGGCCGGGAGCTCGGCGAGCTCGCTGGGCGGCGGTGGCATCCGGTGCACGACGGCGTAGAGCAACGACGGCGTATCGGTCTCCTCGAACGGATTGCGGCCGGTCAAGCAGCGGTAGGCGATCGCGCCGAGCGCGTAGAGGTCGGCGCGGCTGTCGACGGGCTTGCCCTGCGCTTGCTCGGGCGCCATGTAGCGCGGCGTGCCGACGGCGTCGCCTTGCGTGAGCGCGCCCGGGTCCTCGGCAAACGTGGCGGCGCCGAAGTCGAGGATCTTCCAGACGTCGTCGTGGCGCATGAGGTTCTGCGGCTTGAGGTCGCGATGGACGATGCCGGCTCGAGCCGCGGCGTCGATCCCGGCGGCGACGTGCCGGCACAGCTCGAGGGTCGCGTCGAGCGAGAGCCTGGGCTCGCGCCGGAACAACTCGGCCAGCGTGTGACCGTGGAGCCGCTCGGTCGCGAGATATGGCAGCACCGCATCGGCCGGGGACGCATCGAGCACGCGCACGACGTGCGGCGATTCGATCGCGCCGCTCGCGCGCGCCTCGCGCAGGAACCGCGCGACCTGCGTGGCATCGGCGAGCATCTCGCGCCGCAAGAGCTTCACCGCGGCCGGCACGTTGGTCTCGACATGGACCGCGTCGTAGACCTCGCCGATCGCCCCGCGCCCGAGCACGATGCCGAGCCGGAACCGGCCGACGATCTGATCGGTGTAGCGTCCGGGTCCGCCGACGCGCAGCGCTCGCTCGAGGTCGACGCGTAGCTCGTCCATGAGCGCCTCGCGCTGCGATGCCACGTGGGTCGCGCGCTGCAGGTCCTCGATCGCCGTGAGCGAGACGAGGCGGAACATGCGCGCCGTGTAGTACGCGAGCACGAACGTGCCGAGCACGAACACCGCGCCTGCGACGAGCGAAACGCGATCGACCGCGCGATCCGATGCGAACACGCCCGGATCGTCGACGATTCCAAGGACGATCGAGATCGCGATCGCCGAGTACGACATCATCGCGATCGCCAGGATCCAGCGCGCCACGCGCTCCGCCTCGGTGCGCGCGACGAAGTGGATCCCGACCACGACCATCAGCGGCGCCGCGGTGAAGGCGCCGTAATACATGACGCCGAGGTGCCCGTTGATCGTGCAGATCACCGCGAGGGTCACGAGCGCGCGGTCGTTGTAGCGGCGCGGATCGGCGAACGCCCGGTGATAGCCGAAGCTCACCACCATCCCGAGCACGAGCCCGGCCACGAGCGCGATCGACATCTCGCGCGGCGCCTCGACGAACGGCACCGTACCGATCACCGCGAGGCTGAGCACCCAGCCCATGCGGATGAACAAGCGCGTGCGCTCGACTTCCTCGTCACGCATCGCGGCGGCCGCGGTCGTGCGCGACAGCGCCGAGGTTGCGGGCTCGGTCACCGGCTCCACCGCGCGGCCCGCCGCGACGAGCGCGAGCGGTGCCACCGCCGGAACCTCTCCGTGCGGAAGCTGGACGGTCCGCTCGCCGGTGGCGAGTGACTCCACGATCGGATCCTCGCCGTGATCGGGCGGCTCGCCGGCGCCCTCGCTTGCCATGCCCGCCGAGTCTATCGCGGCGGCCTACTGTGGAGGCGTTCCGTCGCAACACGCGAGCGGGCGCGCGTTCTGGCAGCCGCCGTCGTTGTTCGCGACGAAGCTGGTCGTGATGCCACCGAGCGGTGTGAGCACGAGGCCTCGGCCGAGGTTCGAGCCATCGGGCTTGACGGTCGGCGACCCCGAGGTCCAACCCGCACACGTACCGGTGTCCTGGATCGAATACGTCCCGCGGAACAGCCGCGAGGACGGCTCGCTGTTGCCGCGGTCGACCCAGGCTCCGGAGGCCGGGATCGGTGCCGGTACCGCGGCCTGATCGATCTCCCAGTCGTTACAGAAGTGGCTCCCGCTGAACGTGGCGTCGCACACCCCGTTCGCGCCATTGCGGCCGCCGAGCTCCGCGGTCCGCGGCGTCGTGAAGCCGCGAAAGTGGACCGAGGTGCCGCCCATGCAGCATGCGAGTGGGTGCGGGTTCTGGCAGCCACCGTCGTTGTTCGCGACGAAGGTCGTCTTGATCTCGCCGAGGGCCGTGAAGATGAGGCCGCGGCCGAGGTTCGAGCCGTCGGGCTTGACCGTCGGCGATGACGAGGTCCAACCCGCGCAGGTCCCGGTGTCCTGGATCGAGTACGTGCCGCGAAACAAGCGCGACGTGGCGTCCCGGTTGCCACGATCGACCCAGGCGCTCGTGGCGATCGGCGGCGGGTTGGACTGGTCGAGCTCCCAGTCGGTCTGCTCATACCGCAACAGACGAGGCTCGATCGCAACCGTCGCTCGATCCTGTGCGCTGCCGTACCCTCGCGCATTCATTCGTGTTGACTGTGGCCCGGGTTCTCGTAAGGTCGCCGACCCATGCGCGCCCCTGTCCTCTCGCTCCTCCTCGTCACCGCGTGCGGCGGCGGCAGCACCGACGATCCCGCCTTGATCCCGCCCGTCGATCCGATGGCGCTCGCCGCAGAGGTCCAGCAGGCCGAGCTCGCAGGAACGATCCAGGATCTCGAGGGGCTCGAGACCCGCTTCACGTTCGGCACCGGCGACGATCGCGCGCGCGACTACCTCGTCGGTCGGATCACCGACCTCGGCCTCAGCGCCGAGCTCGACCCGTTCCCCGTGAGCAACGAGACGGCGAACAACATCATCGTGCGGCACCTCGGCACCGAGGTGCCGAACGTCGTCTACATCTTCTCGGCCCACTACGATTCGACATCGAACGCCGCCGCGACCTCCGCTCCCGGCGCCGACGACAACGCGACCGGGGTGGCCTCCGTGCTCGAGGCCATGCGCCTGATGACCAAGCACTCGTTCAAGCACAGCGTGTGGTTCGTGTTCACGGCAGCCGAGGAGCAGGGCAGCATGGGCTCGAAGCACATGGTGACCTGGCTGGCCACCGAGGGCGTCGAGGTCCGCGGCGTGATCGCACCCGACATGATCGGCTTCTGGCCGCAGGGTGAGGCCGACCAGATGGACATCCTCGGCGACCCCGCGTCGGCAATGCTCGTCGAGCACATGGCCGATGTCGCCACGCGCCAGGGCGTCGCGCACAAGAAGTACATCGAGCACACGTTCTGCTATGGCGACGATCACACCTCGTTCCAGGAGGCCGGCATCCCGGCGATCTCGCCGATGGACTGCGTCGAGGCGCACAACGTCGCCGGCTCCATGGAGGACACGCCGCACTACCACGCCACGACCGACCGGTTCGAGACGCTCTACATGCCGCTCACGACGAAGGTCGCCGGCGTCATCGTCACGACGCTCGCCGAGCTCGCCGAGCCGGTCGCGGTTCCCACGCCCTGAAAGAGCGCGCCCGGCGGCTCGAATCTGGGGTAAACCCGAAGGAGCTGGCTGACCGGTTGGCGCGCGAACCTCGGAGGACGGACCATGGTCAAGATCCCGGCTGTACAGCCCCCTCGCCGACCACAGCTGGGTAGCGCGCTGCTCATCACGCTGCTCATCATCACGTCGCTGCTCGCAGGTGCTGCGGTGCTCGGCGGGATGCAGCTGCGCGGGGCCCGCTCGGCCGACCTGACGCGCAACGGCCTCGCCTCGCTCTACTGTGCCGAGAGCGGGCTCGTCGCGGCGCGCACGCTGGTCGCCACCAACTACGCGCTGTGGAATGCCTCGTTCTGCAATCCGCCACCCCCCGCGGGGACCGGTGCCTGCGTGCCGGGGACCCCCGCGTCGGAGCCGGCGTGGTTGCAGGATCCGGCACTCGAACACGACCTCGACGGCGACACCGTCGACGACTTCATCATCACGCTCAAGGACAACGACGACGAGCAAGATCCGCTCGCCAATGATCTGACCGTCGACAACGACCTCCAGGTCTTCATCGTCTCCACCTGCACGAAGTTTCCGGAAGTGCAGAAGCAGGTCTCGGAGCTCGTGCGTTGCAGCGCCGGCACGTGCTCCCGCAAGCTGTGGCTCCGCACGAAGTGATCGCCGCGCGCTTCGAGCTCCGGCGAGGCTGATACAGTCCGCCGCGGTGGAGCAGAACACCATCACCGCGGTGTTCCTGCCGATCGCGCTCGGCGTCATCATGCTCGGCCTCGGGCTGAGCCTGCGCATCGCCGACTTCAAGCGCGTCGTCGTCTACCCGAAAGCCGTCCTGATCGGCCTGTCGTGCCAGATGCTGATCCTGCCGGCGACGTGCCTCGGGATCGCGCATGTCTTCGAGCTCCCACCCGAGCTCGCGGTCGGCCTGATGTTGCTCGCGGCCTCACCGGGCGGTGCGACCGCGAATCTGTTCTCGCACCTCGCGAAGGGCGACGTCGCGCTCAACATCACGCTGACCGCCGTGAACAGTGTGCTCTCGCTGCTCACGTTGCCGTTCATCGTCAACTACTCGCTCGAGCACTTCATGGGCGAGGGCAAGTCGATCCCGCTGCAGTTCGGCAAGGTCATCCAGGTCGTCGCGATCGTGCTCGTCCCCGTCGCGATCGGGATGCTCGTGCGCTGGCAGAAGCCCACGGTCGCCGATCGCCTCGACAAGCCCGTCCGCATCCTCTCCGCGGTGTTCCTCATCCTCGTGATCGCCGCCGCGGTGATCAAGGACCGCGAGCACATCGGCGAGTACTTCCAGCAGGTCGGGCTCGCCGCGCTCGCGTTCAACATCGCGAGCATGGGAGTCGGCTACTTCATTCCACTGCTCCTGCGCGTCGAGCGCAAGCAGGCGATCGCGATCGGCATGGAGATCGGGATCCACAACGGCACGCTCGCGATCACGATCCGGCAAGGGCACCAGCTGCTCGCGAAATGGAATCGCGAGCTCCCGCATCAGGACCCACGCGCGCAGCGACCACGACGAGTAGTTCTTGTTCGTGATGATCAGGTCGTACATGGACGGCAGTCTGGCGCGCACGATGGCTGTATGACGAGCACACCCGGGCCTGGATTTCGAACGGCACACCTGTGTCTGGCTCCGATTCAGCGCCAGTACTGGAGCATCAGCTGAGCGAGCAGGAGCTTGATCGACCGTAGCTCCGCACCACCGAGCTCGTCGAAGCGGACGCCGCACTTCCAGCGCGGACCCTCGTTCTCCGCTTCGAGCCGTGTGACCGAGACGACCTCGACCTGCAGCGAGATCGCGGTCTGATCGATCGTCGTGATCCGGAGCCGCTGGCCGACCGCGATCTCCTGCGCGAACGAGAGCAGCGCGCCGCCCTCGCCGAGGTCCAGCATCCTGACCGCGGTCTGCCAACCCGGGTCCTCGATGGTCACGCCGCAGCTGCACGGAACCCGCGGATGACTCCGCTTCTCGGTCTGGAACTGGACCGCGAGGAAGCTCTCGACCTGAGTCCGCAGATCCGTCATCTGGAGCTGCTCCTCGGCGCTCAGGGTCCCCTCGGTCACGAGCTTCTGCTGCAGCGCGACGAAGCGCTCGAAGATCTCGGCGCGATCGGCGGAGCGGTCGTCGACCGACTCGGCCGGACCTTCCTGCTTCTTGCAGTGTGAGAACGCGAGCTTGAAGGCGGTGCCCTCGCCCACCGTCGACTCGCAGGTGATCGTACCGGCGAACACCGAGCCGACGATGTTGCGCACGATCGAGAGGCCCAGGCCGGTGCCGCCCTTGCTCCTTCCCGTCGTGAAGAACGCCTCGAAGATCAGCGCGAGGTTCTCCTTCGGGATGCCCTTGCCATAGTCCCGGACCACGATCCTGAATTCCGGCGTGTCCTGGAGCTGCGACACGCTGACGAGCACGTCGACGATGCCGGCCTGACCGTCGTAGGCATAACGCTCGGCGTTCGCGATCAGGTTGAGGATCACCTGTGACAGATGGCCCGGGTAACCGAGCCACTTCGGTGCCACGGGTGGCAGCTCGCTCCGGACGTTGATCTGCAGCCCGCTCCGCTTGGCCTTGGGACTGTAGAGACTCACGACGTCCTGGACACAGGCCAGGAAGTCGACCTCTTCGTGCACGTCGACCAGCTGGCGCACGGAGAGCTGGCGAAACGAGCGAATCATCTCGTCGGCGCGCAAGATGTTGCGCTGGATCAGGCTCGCCGAGGTGAGGATGTCATCCACGTCCTCGGTGAACTCGGCGCGCTCGGCCAGCGCCTTGAAGTGTGGCTTGGCCAGCACCTCTCTGAGCATCGCCGTCGCGGCGTTGGCGACGCCGAGCGGCGTGTTGACCTCGTGTGCGACGCCGGCAACCATCTGCGCGATCGCCTCGGTGCGCTCGCGATGCATCTCGGAGCGGACCTTCTGCTCCTGCGCGGCGATCTGCTTGAGCAGCACCGACTCGCGAGTCAGCGCCCACGTGCGGAGCAGCGTGTGCAGCTCGCGCAGCAGGAGCTCGCTCGGCTTCTCGCCCTGGCGAAGCGCGAAGGCGGCCGAGAACCGACCGCCGAGCGGCTTGACGCTGCACCCCCAGCAGCAGTCGGTGCCATCCGAGCTCATTAGCTGGCGAAACGACACCGAGCGATGCGAGTTGAGGTCCAGCGACTGGATCTGGCGGAGCGCGGATGCTTGCCAGGGAACGCCCGGGGCTCGCGTCTTCCCGTCGTTGGTGTCGGGGTGGAAGAGGTACTCGAACTGCCAGACGGCGGCGTACTGGGCCAGCGCCCTGGTCAACAGCTGGTCGAGCGCAATTGTCGTGGTCGCGGTCTCGAACAGCGCGGTGAACGTCGCCAGGCTCTCGCACAGGACGCGAATCGCGGACTGCGTCCGGAAGTTCCGGATCCCGAGGCCGACGGCGGTGCGAAGCCGCTCGGGTGTTGCCTCGACCTTGGCGATGTAGTTCGAGATGTCGAAGCGGCTGGTGACCTCTTCGGGCGCCATGACTCCGGGCTGTCCCGTTCGCATCACGATCTGGAGCGGGCTCCCGAATTTTGTGCGGAGCACCTCGACCAGCTCGAGACCAGAGGTGTCCTGCTCCATCACGACATCGACCAGCGCGACCGCGAGCCGATCGGCATCGAGCGTGTCCAGCATCGCGATCGCTTCCTGCTTCGAGCGCGCTGCCTTCAGCTCGACCGGAAGGCCGAAGAACCGAGCCCGACGCAGGGCGAGCACGGTGATCTCGTGGACCGAGTCGTCGTCGTCGACCACCAGGGTCATCCAGGGCCTCGAACCGTTTGCTTCCACAATCACCACCCGTCATGGAGCTCGATCGTGTCGAAGAAAAGTGTCTCGACCCGGCGGGCTCGTCGTGTTTCGTCACGCGACGAGCTCGTCGTTAGCGACGCGGCGGCGGGCTCGTCGTGGCTTTCAGCTAGCGCGGGACCATCGCTTGCGCGAGCCAGGCCAGCGGGAGACGCCAGATCGGCCCGTAATAGGACAGCTGATCGCGGGGGTACGAAGGGTCCTTGAGCACCATCGTGGCGAGCTCGGTGGTCCCGATCGCCGAGCTCTGCACGATGACGTAGTTGTCGACCTTGGCGACGCGGTTGGGGACGCTCGACGTGGACTCGCTATAGAACGCGGTGTTGCGCGTCGTGGAGAGTTGAGCCTCGCCGCGCGTCAAGAGGTCGGCCTTGACCGCGTCATAGGCACTCTTGTCCTTGAAGTAACCCCCACCGGCGTAGGACCGACCGAAGAAGTCCAGGGCGATGTTCATCTCCTGGCCTTGACCCATGTCCTGGGCCAGGAACTTCTGGAGGGCGGTGAGCAACCCTTCCTGCGTGTTGGCCGCGGCGCGCAAGGACTCGAGGACCTGGGCCCAGTTCTCGGTGATCGTGGTCTCGTAGAACTGCTGGATGCTCGACTTGATCGTCATGTACAGGCGATCGCCCGTGGCTTCCATCTTCGTCAGATAGTTCGTGATGCTCAGGTCGTCGATGATCTTGCGTGGTGGAGCCTGGCCCGGCTGACCGGTCCGCAGGACGAGCTGGATCGACTTGCGGTGCAGCTCCTCGCGAACGAAGCGACAGAAGTCCAGTCCAGCGTGATCGGTCTCCATCACCACGTCGACGAGCGCGACCGCGATGGAGCGCGCCAGCACCGGGTCGCCACTCAGCAGCGCCATCGCCTCCTTGGCGCTGTTCGCGTGGTGGAGCTGGAGCTTGACGCCGAAGAACTCCTCCTTCTTGAGCGTCAGCTTCGTGACCTCGTGGATGTCCGGCTCATCGTCGACGATGAGCACATGCCAGAACTTACGAGTGAACATTCCCTTACCCCCCTCTTGATGCCCCGATAACAGGGCTCGTGATACCGGGCTCCGACAACTCGTTGGTCGCCCCATCTCGACCTTATGGCAGTTGTCCAGGATTCGCTAGACCGGCGCCGCGCGGAAAGTGCTCCGGATGCAAATCGGATGTGGCTATGGCCCATACCCGTACTGGCTTTGATGCGTGTCGGTGTGTGCACGGGAATCGATCGTTACGATCGCCGGCACGACCCGGCAACCGACGACGATCACCGCTCGCCGCGGTCGAATCTGCTCGCGAAGCTGTGCTGATCTTCGACGAGCTGGTGGGGATCGCACACGAGCTCCACCGAATTTCACAGCGTTGCGAGAGGTACGATCATTGAATTGATCGTCGAGCATGCGCCCGTTGCTCGTCCTGGCTACCGCCACTGCCGCGTGCACTCCCCATGCGGTCACGCCAGGAGCGCGAACGTTCGTGATGGACTCGCCGCTCGCTCCCGAGGTCGGCCACCACGATGCGCAGATCGACATCGCGGGCATCGGTCAGCTCTGGGGGCCCGAGCTCGTCAACGGCAACGCGCGGCTGCGCCGAACCGTCTCGCCCGGCGTCGTCCTCGAAGGCGAAGCCGGGATCCTGCACGTCACGAACGCGGGCACCGGTGGGGACCGCAACGGGTACACCGGGCGCGTCGGCGTGCTGCTGCAATCCGAGGATCGGCGCGCGGCGCTCGCGATCGGTGCCGGCGGCGGAACGTCGCTGGTCGCGGGATCGTGGGGCTCGGCCGACATCGGTGGAATGCTCACCGGAAAACACGCCTGGATCCGACCGGTCCTCGCGGCGGACATCGGGTACAGCGCGCCGTTCGGCGATCAGACGTTCACGGTCGCGGAGGAGGACGGCACCCAGACGACGTTGCGGCTGCCGCGGAACATCATCGCGAAGGTGAGCCTCGGCCTCGAGCTCGGCGACCGCGCCGCGAGCATGCTGATCGGCGTGTCGATGGTGCGGTTCTACTTGAGCGAGTCGAGCGTCGTCGATTCGGTCGCCGAAGACTACGAGGACGACGGCTACCTCGCGGCCGGCCTCGGCATCCGGTTCGCGCTGGACTGACTCAGGCGCCGCGCCGGCGGTGCAGCGTCCACCACGCGATCGCGCTGAACAGCAGCGCTTGACCGGCGAGCAGCGCCCACGCGGTGAGCAGGATCGCCGGCGTGTGCGCGTACTGCGGCTCGTCGGGCACCGGCACGAACATCGGCGTGGCGAGCGCGTTGGTGTCGATCGTGGCGCTCATCGCGTCGACCGCGGCGCGCGACGACACCACGTACGACATCGCCTTCGGGATGCCGTGCAGCGCGAACATGATGCCGGAGAACAGGACCTGCGGGACGAGCACGATCGGGATGAGGCTCGTCGCCTTGTCGGGTGTGGACGCGACCGCCGAGACGCAGAGCCCGAGCGCGATGCCGCCGAGCCCCGACAGCGCGATGGTGATGAACAGCTCGAGCGTGGGCGGCACGAGCACGCCGCTGCCGGGCATGGTGGTGCCGATCGCGACCACGCCGAGCAGGAGCGCGCTCTGGACGAGCACGAGCGCGAACAGCACGACGATCTTCGAGCCGAGGTACGGGCCGGCGCGCAGGCCCGCGAGCCGCTCGCGCCGGAGCACGTGGGCCTCCTTGCAGATCTCGCGCGCCGCGTTGATGACGCCGAACCAGACGCCGGTGGTCGCGAGCATGAAGATGAGCTTCTTGGCGTCGATTCGCCCGCCGACGAAGCTGTCGCGCCGCGACACGAGCACGAGCAGGAAGCCGATCACCGGCGCCTGGAGCAGCAGCAGGGCCAGGTTGCGACGATCGGCGACGATGAGCTCGACGTAGCGCCGGCACAGGATCGCGAGCTGGCGGGTGCGCGACTGGGCGAAGCTCTTCGCGCGGCGCTCGTTCTCGGCGCGCTGCTCGATCGATGGACCGGCGGGCGCGCGGGCCGGCCGCTCGACCGCGTACTTCTGGTGCTGGAGCGACGCGTGATAGCGGCCTTCCCACGTCGCGGCGCTCGTCGCGTCGTCGGTGGCCGTGTAGATGTCGGCGAAGTCCTCGACGCCGAAGAACTCGAGCGCCTGCGACGGTGGGCCGAAGTATGCGAGCTTGCCGGACGCGAGGAACGCGATGTGATCGCACATGCTGATGTTGATCGTCGCGTGCGTGATGAGCACGATCGTGCGGCCGCTGTCGGCGAGCTTGCGCAGCGTATGCATCAGCTTGCGCTCGAGCCCGGGGTCGAGCCCCGACGTCGGCTCGTCGAGGAACAGCAGCACGGGATCCGCGAGCAGCTCGCACGCGATCGAGACGCGCTTGCGCTGGCCGCCCGAGAGCTGGTCGATCCGCTTGTCGGCGTGCTCCGTCATGTCGACCGCCTCGAGCACCGCCGCGATGCGCTTGGCGATCTCGTCGGGCGTGGTGTCCGACGGCAGGCGCAGCAAGGCCGCGTGGTGCAGCGCCCGGCTCACCGCGAGCGAGCGGTGTAAGATGTCGTCCTGTGGGACGTAGCCGATGATCGATCGATAGGCGTCGTAGCCCGCGTACAGATCGTCGCCGTTGAGCGCGATCTTGCCGCCGGTTGCATGCGCGAACCCGCACAGCGCGGTCATCAGCGTCGATTTTCCGGCGCCGCTGCCGCCGACGATCGCCACGAACTCGCACGGCTCGATCGACAGTGTGGTCGGCGACAGCAGGACGCGCTCGCCGATCTTGCGCTCGAGGTTGCTCGCATCGATCCGGATCGCGCCGCGCTGGTCGAACGAGTCGAGGCTGTCGCCGTCGTAGGTCAGGCGGAACGTGCCGATCTGCACGACGTCGCCGGGGACGAGCGGCCGCGCGCCCCGCACGCGCTGACCGTTGACGAACGTGCCGTTCGCCGAGTCGCGATCGTGGAGCACGTGCCGATCGTGCTCCCACCGGAGGTCGGCGTGGCGGCGCGACACGAGCGGTTGCTCGAGCACGATGTCGGCGCCGGTGCGCCCGATCGTCAAGAGCGACGCGCCCGGCGGTGTCGCGAAGTGCTGGACCGCGGCGATCCGCGGCGCGAGCGGGTTGTGATAGACGAGCGTGATCGGCTCGGCTCCGTCACCCAGCCGGAGGAGATCGCCGTCGTGCAGCATCGCATCGGTGACCGCCTCGGCCCCGAGCCGCACCTCTGCCCCGGGCTCGGCGATCACGCGATGCGCACCACCGACGGACTCGAGCCGCGCGTGCTGTTGTGCGATCCACGCGGGGGCGAGCACGACGTCGCGATCCGCGGCCCGGCCGATCGTGGTCACCGCGCCGTGCAGCAGGATCCGCCGGACCGCCACGCTGTCCCGGACCTCCAGGATCGCGAGGTTCGCGCGCGTGTCGATCGTCCTCAGCTCGGTCACGCCGCAGCATACCGCCGCTGCGACTCGGGGTACCCTCTCCGGGTGAAGCAGATCCCAGCCGACCTGCTGGCGTTGATCGTCGAGACGCACGGCTATGCCGAGCTCGACTGGACGCGTTCGATCCCGATCCCGGGCGACGACGACTTCCCGACGTTCCAGTTGCCGACGGAGAAGCTCGAGTACGCCACCACCAAGGGCTATCCGATCAAGCTCGCGGCGCGCAGCGTCGCGAACCGCTCGCCGCTGTTGTTCGTGCAGATCGAGTCGTTCGACATCGAGCGCCACAACACCGAGTCGCCGGGCTGGGCGATCCCCTCGAAGTACAAGCCGCAGACCGACGAGGAACGCATCGCCCACGAGCTCGGCTTCGACGAGGGCTGGGAGGACGCCGAGATGGAATGCATCTTTATCTGCGACGAGCGGTTCTCCGTGTTCTGGCGCGCGGCGTACCAGCGCAAGCGCTTCGGCCTCACCACGTTCGGTACCGAATCGCTGTATCCGATGACGCTCGGCAAGCGCGAGCTCGAGCCGCTCGCGGCGAGCTTCAAGAAGTGGCCGAAGTCATGATCGCCAAGGACTCCGCCGATCGATGGAACGGCGCCCGCTTCCAGCCGGGGACCGGCGGTCACTACGAGAGCTGGTTCCTGCGCGCCAACGACGCGTCCGGTGACCGCGCGTTCTGGATCCGCTACACGATCTTCGCGCCGCGCGACCGGCCGCAGGACGCCGTCGGCGAGCTGTGGGCGATCACGTTCGATCGCAAGGCGAACCACATCGTCCCCGTGAAGTCGGTGTTTCCGATCGCCCAGTGCTCGTTCGCATCCGATCGCCTCGCGGTCGCGATCGGCGCCGCGAAGCTCGACGCCGGCTCGCTACGCGGCAGCGCAGCCGCGAATGGCCACACGATCACCTGGGACCTGCGCTACGCGGGTGGGCGCGCGCCGATCCTGCTGTTGCCGGAGCGCCTCTACGCGACCCGGCTGCCGCGCGCGAAGGCCCTCGTCAATCGCCCGCTCGCGCGCTTCACCGGCACGATCGACCTCGACGGCACCACCCTCGAGATCTCCGACTGGGTCGGCAGCCAGAATCACAACTGGGGCTCGCAGCACACCGATCGCTACGCGTGGGGCCAGGTCGCCGGCTTCGACGACCATCCCGAGACCTTCCTCGAGTGCTCCACGGCCCGGCTGCGCATCGGACCGTGGTGGACGCCGCCGATGAGCCCCGTCGTGTTGCGCCTGGGCGACGAGACCTTGGCCTTCAACGGCCTCACCCGCGCGCTCCGCGCGCTCGGCGCCTACGCTCCGTATCAGTGGCACATCGAGACCTCGACTCGACAGGCCAAGCTCGACATCCGGATCCACGCGGACGCGTCCGACTTCGTCGCGTTGCGCTACGCCAACCCACCGGGTGGCACGAAGATCTGCCTCAACTCGAAGCTCGCGCGCTGCGAGCTCGCGCTCACGCGTGCGGGCCGGCCGACGATCGTGATGCGCTCGTCGCGCGCGGCGTTCGAGATCCTCGACGATACGGCGCCGCCCGGCGTGACGCCGGCCGTCTGATCACGATTCGAGCTACCAGCGCCAGCAGGCGTGGTAGCAGGCGGACCGTGCGGCGCGCTCGGGGCCCGAGCACGCGATCAGCGCGATCCAGGTCACTGCGAGTCCGAGGCGCATCGCCGCGAGCACGCCTGGTCGAGTGCATTCATTCATCGGTGGATCGCCGCGTGAAGAACTCGAGCACCGCGGCCACCACTGCCTCGGGCGCCTCGAGCTGCGGATAGTGCCCGACGCCGGCGAGCTCGACGACCTCGGGCCTGGGCACCAGCTCGCGATAGCGCGCGACCATGTGCGCGCCCGAGATCGGATCGTCGAGCCCATCGATGAGGCGGATCGGGAGCTCGGCGCCGACGAGCGCACCGACCCAGCGCGCGCGATGCCGGCGGCGCTCCGCCATGTAGCCGATCAACTTCGGCATCACCGCCATGCCGCCGTTCGCGGTGACGAGCTGCCACATTCCTCGCAGCTCGGCGTCGGAGGGCGGCCGCGTGCCCCAGATCCTGCGCATCGTCGCGGCGAACGTCCGGTACGAGCTGACCTTCGCGATCAGCGGCCCGAGTGGCGAGGCGAGCAGGCGCTGCGTCAGGAGGGCGCGATGGGTCTCCGGAAACAGCCCGCCGTTGAGCAGACACGCCGAGCTGATCCTGGCCTTCGCGTCGCGCTGGCGTGCCAGCAGCTCCTGGGCGACGGTGAGGCCGTAGTCGTGCGCGAGCAGCCGGTAGCTCGTGACGCCTTCGCGGGCCAGGAACGCCTCGAACAGATCCACCTGCGTGGCGATCGAGTACTCGAATTGCCGCGGCTTGCCGGAGAAGCCGAAGCCGATCATGTCGAGCGTCAGCAGCCGGTAGCGGGCACTCAGGGCGGGCCACACCGCGTACCAGTCCCACGAGGCCGTCGGAAAGCCGTGGATCAACAGCAGCGGCTCGCCGGTGCCGTCGACGCGAAAGAAGATGCGTTCGCCTCGCCAGTCGAAGAAGGCGCCGCGGGTGCGCCAGTCATCCGGCGATACGAACACGCGGTGATGGTCGCCCGAAGCGCGCCGGTTCGGCAACGTGTCGCGCGACGCTAGCTCGACACCGCTACGTCCGACGGGGTGTGACCACGATCCACGGGCGCCGGTCCTGATTCGCTGCGATCACCGGAAGGTGCGCCGCATCTGGGTCTCGATCGTGCTCCTGACAGGCAGTGTGGCCCACGCCGAGGACCCGTGCGCGGTCCCCGAAGATCCGGGTCAGCCGGTGACCCTCCCGCTGCCCGTCAAGCCGTTCCTGCTCCGCGGCACCGTGCGCGGCCAGACCGCGAACGAGCTGCTCGCCGGGGCCACGATCGTGGCGTCTCGCGCCGAGCAGCCCGGTGGGACGACCGAGGTCGCGATCACCGACGAGCACGGTGCCTACTCGATGGAGGTCCGGCCCGGCACGTACGAGATCACGATCTATTACCTCGACAGCACGACGACGATCGCGCGCAGCCTGGTCGTCGCTTCCGACGTGTACTTCGCCGAGACGAAGATCGACGACAGCGGCGGCGGGATCACGTGTCTCGGCAACTGGGGGTACTACCCGAGCCCCGAGCTATCGTCGAACCCACGCCACGGCATCGTCGTGAGCCGAGGCTTCACGCCGGTCTCGCGCGATCGCACGCATCGCGCGTGGATCGCTCCCGCGGCCGCAGCCGATCCGCGCATCGCGGTCACCACGATCGACGACGGGCCGCGCCTGCAAAGCGCTCCCGGCGTCCCGATCGCGTTTCTCCAGGAGGTCGCGACCTACACGTTGCGCGTGCCGGTCGGGCTCGCCGCCGGAACCGGTGGCGCCGCGGCGATCGCGCTGCGCAGCGGCAGCAACCAGACCGCCGGTGACGCGCGGCTCGTGTTCGGCCTCGATCACCCGGCCGGCTCGCTCGCGCCGTCGGGCGGCGTCGAGATCGTGGCGAGCGGGCCGATCGAGCAGGACAAGGCATGGGGCGCCGCCGGCCTCGTCGCGAACCGCGATGCCGACGACGTGGTCGGGGCACACGGCATGGTCCAGCTCAACTATGCGCGCTCGTCCGAGCACCAGCTCGCGATCGCGGGCCTGGCGCACGCCCAGGGTGACGCCGTCCGCGATGGCTGGAGCAACGCGCGCTGGGTGTCGAAGCTCGACGAGAGCCGCCTCGAGCTCAAGGGCATCGTGACGGCGGAACAGCTGGAGCTCCCCGCGAGCCTCGACACAGCCCGCCTCGCGGCACCGGTCGCTGCCGACCGCATCAACCGCGCAGGCGGCCGGCTCGCCGCCGTGTGGCGCAAGCGCGGGCTCGGATATCATCAGTTTGCGGTGTCCGCAGGAGGCGGCGCCGGTTACCGCGGCGATGACCGCCACGGCGACGCCACGTTGGCCGCCGGTGACGAGTGGCAGGTCAAACCGAACCTCGAGCTTCAGTACGGCGTGCGATCGGAGACGCGCGTGTTCGGTGCGGAGCGCTCGACCGTCACCTCCCCGCGCATCTCGCTCGCGTGCGACATCACCAGGGAGGGCCGCTCGGACCTCTTCATCGCCTACCAGCGGGTGCCGCACCTCGACGACGGGCTGCCCGGCGACTGGCGCGCGAGCGCTGCGAGGTTCCACGACGAGCTCGCGGCCGGTGTCAGCTACGTGCGCGGCTCGGGGCTTCCGCTCATGATCGGGATCGGTGGCCGCGCTCGCTGGCTCGCCCAGGATGACACCGCGCTCGGAGCCGAGGCGTGGATGCGTTACGACAGCCGCAAGGCCACGCTGCACGTCGCCGCCACGACGCTCGGGCGAGTCGCGACCGTGCTGGCGCAACGCACCCTCCTCGATCGTAGCCGCAACAAGCTGCTCGGCGGCGCGACACTGCGAGCCACGCGCGAGATCACCGCGGGCGGTGCCACGCTGGTGTGGAAACATGCCGGCGCGCCCGGAGAGGGCCGCCGTTCGGACGACCTCGCCATCGATGTCTCGCTCGAAGGCTACGGCAGCACCGATGGCCCCGGTGGCCGGCTCTTGCTCGGCGCTACCTGGTAGCCAGCTCGGATCGCCCGACAGCGCGGCGTTCGCTCGGGGGCTCGGCTCGGATCGTCAGCACCGAACACGGAGCCCGGCGAACGATGTACTCGGCGACGCTGCCGAGCAGCACGCGCGCGATCCCACTGCGACCGTGCGTTCCCATGACGATCAGATCTGCTTCGAGCTCCTTGGCCGCGTCGAGGATCCCGTGTCGCGCATCGCCCTCCTTCACGAGGAGTCGATCGATCTTCGCGAGGCCACGGCGAGGCTCGACGAGCTGCTCGAGCGCCCGCTCGTGCTCGTGCTTCAGACGGTCGAAGATCGGCCCGGTCATCGCGACGGTGAGCTCGGGCAACGCGGCCCCGATGGAGTTCACGAGGTGCACGGTCGCACCGAGCTTGCTCGAGAGCTCGCACGCATAGTCGAGGGCATGCTCGGAGTGCACGCTGAAGTCGATCGGCACGAGGATGATGCTCGGGATCATCACTACACCGGCATCCGATCGGTCAGCCAAAGCTCGTATCGCATGATCGAGGGTACTCGTCGAGGTCGCGTTCGACGACCCATTCGAGAACTCCGTGCTGTTCTGCCTCGGCGTGCGATCGAGCACGAGCGCGGCGCGCACACCGAGCCCGCGCGGAGACGATTCCCGGCGATCCAGGTGCAGCGCTTGCAGCAGCACCTCGGCAAGGAGCGATCACATGGCCCAGAAGTCCAGTGTCGATCAACTCAACAGCTTTCTTCGCGGCGAGATCTCCGCGGTCGAGACCTATCGCATGGCACTCGACAAGCTCGACGCGAACGGCCCCGCCCGCGCCGAGCTCGAGGCGTGCATGGCCTCGCACCAGGAGCGAGTCTCGATGCTCCAGGACGCGATCTTCGCGAGTGGTGGCGAACCGGCATCGCGCTCCGGTCCATGGGGTGCGTTCGCGAAGCTCGTCGAACGGAGCGCGCGGTTATTCGGAGACAAGGCGGCGGTCGCCGCGCTCGAGGAAGGCGAGGACCACGGCCTCAAGGACTACAACGCCGACGCCACCGCGCTCGACGCCGAGTCGCGCGACCTCGTGAAGGGATCCCTGCTCCCGCTCCAGCAACACACCCACGATCGGATCAGCACGCTCAAACGTCGACTCTCGTAGGGCTGACTACTCCCGGCCGATCACGTGTAGCAGCAGCGCACGCCCGGATCATCGACCGTGGCGAGGCCGCGCGACCTGCCGTGACGCTCAGACTTTTCGGTTGGCGTGGTACCGCGATCTCGGTAAGTCTGATCCTGTGGGAATAGGTTCGCGGGCGCGGATCACCGTCGGATCGGGGGGCTGATGAAGACGAAACACAGGATCCTTGTTGTCGATGACTATCCAGACGCGGCCGAGATGGCCTGCACGCTGCTCGAGATTCTGGGTCACGAGACCTGCGCTGCAAGCTCGGCGAACGAGGCGTTGATCGCAGCGGACACGTTCGTTCCAGACGTCGCGCTCGTCGATATCGGGTTGCCCGATCTCGATGGCTACGAGGTCGCGAAGGAGCTGCGCGCGCGATCCAGGCAAGCGCTGTATCTGGTGGCGATCACCGGCTGGAACACCGAGAGTCCCGAGCGCGCGTACGCGGCAGGCTTCGACCAGTTCATCTTGAAGCCGGTCGACGAGAAGAAGCTGCGCCACGTGCTGTGGCTCGCGGAGATTCGCTTGGCCACGCGTACGCCAGATTCCGATCGCGTGTACCGGCTCTAGTAGCTGGTGCCGCCAGCCACGATTCAGAGACCCGTCGGATAGGTCTCCGGCAGCTCGCCGCGCTCCCAGATGGCCGTCCGCTCGAGCGGCTCGAGGGCGCGGGTCTCGTCGATGTGAAACACCGCATCGCACTGTTCCGGCTCGCCTCGGGTCGTCCCCGAGGAACCGCGTGGCGTCGATCATGCACCGACTCGAAACATGCAGATCTTCCGAGATCGCCGGGACGCCGGTGTGCAACTCGCCCAGGCCCTCGGCCGCTATGCGGGAAGATCGGATGTCGTCGTGTTCGGGTTGCCACGCGGAGGCATGCCCGTCGCCTACGAGATCGCGAGGCGCCTCGAGACTCCGCTCGAGGTGCTCGTCGTACGAAAGCTCGGCGTTCCGGGCCACGAGGAGCTCGCGATGGGCGCGATCGCATCGGGCAGCGCACAGTTCATCGATCGTGACCTCGTGGATTCGCTGGGCATCCCCGAGGGCGCGCTCCAGCGAATCATCGAGCGCGAGCGCAACGAGCTCGCGCGTCGCGAGGATGTCTTCCGCGGCGATCGGCCGATGCTCGACGCCGCCGGCAAGACGGTGATCGTCGTCGATGACGGGCTCGCGACGGGTTCGACGATGCTGGCGGCGATCAGGGCGCTGCGTGGCTGGCGGCCCGCGCGGATCGTGGTCGCCGTCCCGGTCGGGGCAGCGGACGCCTGCGACCTGCTCCGGCCGATCGTCGACGAGATCATCTGCCTCGTCACGCCGCGACGATTTCGCGCGGTCGGCCTCTGGTACGAAATCTTTTCGCAGACCACCGATGCGGAGGTACGCGAGCTACTCGACCACGCGATGCGAGACCAGCCACGCCGCGCTCGCGCGCCGGCAGATGCGGGTGCCACCGCTCGGTGAAGACCATGCAGATCCATCGACACGACTCGAGCATCCAGCGTCCACGGACCCTCACCACCGTCGTACGCGCCGGTGAGGTCGCGCTGACCGGCGACCTCACCGTGCCTGCAACTCCCGACGGCATCATCGTGTTCGCTCATGGCAGCGGATCCGGACGGCTCAGCCCGCGCAATCAGCACGTCGCGGCAGCGCTCGTACAGGCGAACTTCGCGACGCTGTTGTTCGACCTGCTCACGCAGGCCGAGGAGGTCGCCGAGCGCTACACGAGGCACCTCCGGTTCGACATCCCGCTGCTCTCGAATCGTCTCGTCGGCGCGCTCGAATGGGTGGCAACCCACGACAAGCTGTCCGGGCTACCGATCGGCCTGTTCGGAGCGAGCACCGGTGCGGCAGCCGCGTTGATCGCCGCGAGCCGGGTTCCGGTCGGCGCCATCGTGTCACGCGGCGGTCGGCCCGATCTCGCGGGCGATGCGCTGGAGCGGGTCCGCTGTCCGACGCTGTTGATCGTCGGTGGCAACGACCCCGAGGTACTCGAGCTCAACCACCGCGCGGTCCAGCGCATCGCCGCGAACGCCAAGATCTATGTCGTCGCGGGTGCCACCCACCTGTTCGAGGAGCCCGGCGCGCTCGACGAGGTCATCGACGTCGCGGCGGCGTGGTTCCGCAAGCACCTGGTGTCGGCCGAACCGCAGCCATCGCGGTCACCGCTGTGACCTCGGTCGAACCGGCAGCCCACGAACGGCTCGGCTTCATGCGAAGGTGAGGCGCCGACCATGATCGCCTCGATTCCGGATATCCTCGACGCGTCGATCGTCCGCGGTGCGCGAGCGCGGTTTGACGCGCCACCCGATCTGCTGATCGAGATCCCGCACGGGGCGACCCGGACCGACGACTTCCTCGCGCTCGCGAAGCGGCTGACGAGCCCGCTGCCGAGCTCGCTGGTCGACTTCTTCCACGTCAACACCGATGCCGGCGCACCCGAGCTCGGGCTGGCCGTGGCGCAGCGCTTCGTCGCCGACGAGCCCGCGCGCTCGGTCGCGCTGCTCGCGTGTCGCATTCCGCGCACGTTCATCGATTGCAACCGGCGGATCGATGCCGCACCCGAGGACTTCAAGGCCGGCAAGCTGACCCCCGGCCTGATGCCGTGGATCACCTCGCCCGAGGATCGCGTGCTGCTGCGCGCGTCGTACGATCGGTACGTCGCCGCGGTCCGCGATGCCGCGGCGCTGCTCGGCGCGGATGGCGCGATGTTGCTGCTGCACACCTACGCACCCCGCACCGTCGACGTTCAGGTCGATCTGACGATCGTCGACAGCCTGCGTCACGCCTACCTCCCCGATGTCGAGCCGACCTGGCCGTTGCGGCCGGAGGTCGACGTGATCGGCCGCGCCGTCGATGGGACCAGCCATGCTCCGGCGATCGTCGTCGACGCGCTCCGCGAGGAGCTGGCGGCACTGGGGATCGCGGTGGCCGAGAGCGCCACCTATCCGCTCCATCCCAGCACGCTGGCGTGGGATCACGTGATGGCCCACCCCGGCCGCGCGCTGTGCGTGGAGATCCGCCGCGACCTGCTCGCCGATCCATTCGCGCCGTTCGCGCAGATGCAGATCGGCGCCGCCAAGGTGGACCGGCTGGCGGGTCCGCTCGCCGCTGCGCTGCGGCGGTGGTGGTAGCTCGATCCTGCGCACGACGGTTGCGTGGCAAGTGAAACGAGGGATGCTCACGGGATGGCGCACCCGTGGAGTGCTCGTGCTTGCCGCGTGCGGGAACCGGCAAGCCGCACCGAGCCCGTCGCCGACGAACACGTCCAGCGACCCCCGCGAGAGGTCTGCGTCACGTCCTGGCGGCCCAGGCGCGGGCGAGCTCGGTCTCGGGGAACGCCGCGGCCCTGTCCGCGCGGAGCTGCGCGAAGAACCCGTTCATCACCGCGGCGATCGCCGCGTGGCGCGGATCGCCCGTGACCTCGAAGAGCTTCATCACCACGTAGCTGCGATCGAAGTCGCGGTGGCGCTCGAGGAACGTGAGCTCGTCGGCGTCGAGGGTGAATGTCGACGAGAGCGCCTGGCCGAAGTCCGAGACGTAGAGGTGGTGGCCGTCGGTGAGCACGTTCTGGAAGTGCACGTCGAAGTGGAGGAAGTCGCGCGCGCCGAGAAATGCCGTCACCGCGAGCAGCTCGCGCTCGACCCAGCCGGGCACCTCGCGCGCGGCGGCGAGCCAGGTGCGGAGGTCGTGCGGGAGGCGCTCGAGGAAGAGGACCACACTGGCAGACGCGTGATCGATCGCGGTGAGCCGCGTCCGGATCGCCGGCGAGCCGCCCCACGCGGCGACCTGCCGCTCGAGATCCGGTGAGGCCGTGGGCGATCGCGGCAGGACGCGCCAGTGGTGCAGCAGCGGAAACGCCGCGCTCGCGCCCGAGGTGACCCAGCCCGTCGTCAGGACGTGGGCGGCGAGCTCGCGCCAGGCGCCGAAGCCCGCAGAGCTGACTCCATACTGGTAGCAGCGCGGCAGCCCGAACAGGTTCGCGGTCGAATGGACGTTCGCCGCGGCGCGCTCGAGGTCCGTGAGGCGGACGGTCTTGACGAAGACCTCCGCGCCTTCGACCTCCATCGCTGCGACGGCGCCACCGATGCCGGTGCCGAGCGGCGTCGCGGTGGTGAGCGCGCCGGCCAGCTGCGCGTCGGTCAAGGTCGCGAGGGCACGGCCGATCCGCGCGTGGACTTCGAGCCGACCCATGCGCCCAACCTGCTCCACGGACGGCCGGGTGTCGACGCCGGATCGGCATTTCGCCGACAGGAGAATCCGTGCAGGGTTTTCGGCGCGACGAACCTCTGCTATCGTGGCCTGCTCGTGAACGTGCTGTTCGTCGCGTCGGAGATGGCACCGTTCGCCAAGACGGGAGGCCTTGCCGACGTCATGGCGGCCCTGCCCGCTCAGCTCGCGCGTGCGGGACACGACGTGCGCGTGGTGCTCCCGCTGTACGACACGGTCGACACGTCGAAGGCGACCTTCGAGGCGATCATGGACCTCGAGGTGCCGCTGGGCTCGCACCGGTACCAGACCAAGATCTTCCGCGTCGGCTCCGCTCCATCGATCTACTTCGTCCACTGCCCCGCGCTCTACGCTCGCGGCCGGCTCTACACGAGCGATCCCGACGAGCATCGCCGCTTCCTCGCGCTGTCGTTCGCCGCGCTGCTCGTCTGTGAGAAGCTCGGGTTCGCGCCCGATGTCGTCCACGCGCACGACTGGCAGGCCGCGCTGCTGCCGATGATCCTCAAGACGATCTTCGCCAAGCACCCGCTGTTCGCGAAGGCGCGCTCGCTCCTCACGATCCACAACCTGAACTACCAGGGCAGCTTTCCCGTCGAGATCGGGCCCGATACGAACCTCGCGCCGTACGCGCACCTGTTCCATCAGGACCTGATGAAGGCGGGGCGCGTGAACTTCTTGCTCCAGGGCATCCTCTACGCGGACGGCGTGAGCACGGTCAGCCCCACGTACTCGAAGGAGATCCAGACCGAGACGCATGGGGCGGGCCTCGACGGCTTCCTGCGCGCTCGCACCGCCACCGTGGTCGGCATCCTCAACGGCGTCGACTACCAGGAGTGGTCGCCGGAGACCGACCGCCACATCCCGCACCACTTCAGCGCGACCGATCTGTCGGGCAAGCAGCGCGACAAGGAGTTCTTGCTGTCGAGCCTCGGGTTGCCGTACGTGCCCGGCGTCCCCGTGCTCGGGATCGTGTCGAGGCTCGTCGGGCAGAAGGGCTTCAAGCTGCTCGAGCCGGTGATGCCCGACCTGCTCCGCCGCCACGGCTTCCGGCTCGTGGTGCTCGGCAGCGGAGAGCCGGCGCTCGAGGACATGTTCACCCGGATGCAGCGAGCGTTCCCGCGTCAGGTCTGCTTCTACCAGGGCTTCAAGAACGACCTCGCGCACCTGATCGAGGCGGGCGCCGACATGTTCGTGATGCCGTCGCGCTACGAGCCGTGTGGCCTCAACCAGCTGTTCAGCTTGCGCTACGGGACCGTACCCATCGTCCACAAGACCGGCGGGCTCGCCGACACGGTGAAGCAGTGGAACCCGCGCACCGGCGAGGGCACCGGGTTTGTCTTCCAGCACCACGACGAGGCCGGGCTGCGCTGGGCCACCTCCGCGGCGCTGGCGGCCTATCGCGATCGCCCGCAGTGGAGCCGGCTCATGCAGAACGGCATGGCCGAAGATTTCTCGTGGGACGTCCAGGGCAAGCTCTACCAGCTGGTCTACAACCGCCTCACGCAATGATGCACATCGTATTCATCGAGCCCCGGTTTCCCGCGAACCAGAAGCAGTTCATCAAGGGGCTCGCACAGATCGGCGCCAAGATCAGCGCGATCGGCGAGGGCTCGAAGGACTCGCTCGACGACGAGCTGCGCCACTGGCTCACGCACTACGAGCAAGTCACCAACGTGTGCGACGAGCACGCGGTGCTCGACGCGGTGCGCTTCATCCAGCGCCACGCGCACGTCGATCGGCTCGAGGCCACCGTCGAGGCGCACATCATGCCGACCGCCCACGTCCGCGAGGCGACGGGCATCCCGGGCACGACCACGCGCACGGCGTTCCTGTGTCGCGACAAGCCCGCGATGAAGGAGGTCCTACGGGCCGGCGGCGTGGCGTGCGCGGAGTCCGCCGGTGTGGCCTCGGCCAACGAGGTTCGCGAGTTCGTCGCGCGCGTCAGCTACCCGGTGATCCTCAAGCCGCGCGATGGAGCCGGCGCCTCCGGGGCGACGCGCGTCGATGACGACCGCGAGCTCGAGGCCGCGGTGCGCGCGCTCGGGCTCGACCGCGGGCGCTCGGTCGCGGTCGAGGAGTTCATCGAGGGTCACGAGGGCTTCTTCGACACGCTCACGCTCGACGGCGAGGTCGTGCACGAGTTCGCGACGCATTACTACCCGAACGTCCTCGAGGCGATGCGTACGCGCTGGATCTCACCGCAGTTCGTGATGACCAATCGCATCGACAGCGCGCCCGGCTACGACGAGGTCAAGGCGATGGCGCGCAAGGTCGTCACGCTGCTCGGCATCGAGACCTCGGCGACCCACATGGAGTGGTTCTCCGGTCCCAAGGGGCTCAAGTTCTCCGAGATCGGCTGCCGGCCTCCCGGCGTGCGGGCCTGGGATCTCTACAACGTCGGCAACGACATGGACCTCTATCGCGAGTGGGCGATGCTCGTCGCCGCCGGGCGCCCGAGCCAGTACCCCTCTCGCCGGCTCGCCACCGGCATCATCGCGCTCCGCCCCGACCGCGACGGCCAGATCGCCGGCTACGAAGGGCTCGACGCCGTTCGCAGCAGCTTCGGATCGCACCTCATCGACTGGCACACGCCGCCCGAGGGCACGCCCACGCAGCCGGTCGAGGCCGGCTACATGGCGAACGCGTGGATCCGCATGAAGCACGAGAACTACGATCAGCTGCGCCAGATGCTCGACGCCGTCGGTCGTACGGTGAAGGTCCGAGCGCGCTGAGCAGCCGTCAGTACGGCACGAAGTGCTGGCGCGACGACCGCGCGGCGTCGAGCCGAGCGAGGTCGCCCGCCGAGAACGCATCCGGGTGGGTCTTCGGTAGGTGCACGCGGATCCAGCCGATCACCATCGCGCGGGCGCGTTCCCCTGCGGTCGCTGCCGTGTGAAGTGGAGCGTTGACACGCTCGGGGCGCCGCAGCAGACTCCTCGGCCTCATGCCTCGGGTCACACCGTCGAGCGTCTCCTCCACGATCTCCCTGATCCTCCTGAGCATCGCGCTGGCCGCGTGCAACCGGGGGCCGTCGAACAGCGAGGCGGCGACGCAGAGCTCTGCGCCCCCCGCATCCGGTGCGACGACCGGTACCAAGTTCGGCGGGGGCGTCACGCTCGCCGACTCGGTCTCGATCGACAAGATCCTCGAGCAGCCCGCCGCCTTCAAGGGCAAGACCGTTCGCGTCGAAGGCATGGTCACCGACGTCTGCCCCAAGCGCGGGTGCTGGTTCGAGATGGCCGCCGCGGCGCCGGGCAAGAAGCTCCGCTTCAAGGTCACCGATGGCGAGATGGTGTTCCCGATCGACTCCAAGGGCATGCACGCGGTCGCGCAGGGTGCGGTCGCCGTGAACGAGCTCACCCTCGAGGAATCGAAGCAACATGCCGAGTATCAAGCCAAGGAGTACGGCATCCCGTACGACCCCGCCTCGATCACCAAGCCGACGGTGATCGTCCGCATCGACGGAACCGGCGCCGTGTTCCGCGACAAGAAGTAGCAGCCCGTGCGGTGGAGACACCTGTTCCGGGTCGTCCACCGGGACCTCGGCTATGTGGCCGTCGCGCTCACGATCGCGTACTCGCTCTCGGGAATTGCCGTCAATCACATCGACGACTGGAACCCGAACTACACCTTCAGCGAGCGCGCGATCGACCTCGGCCCGCTCCCCACCACCACGCTCGCCGAGCAGGAAGCGTTCGTCGTCGGCGCCCTCGCGCTCGATCGCAGCGCGGTCCGCGGCCACTTCGCCGAGACCGCCACCACGTTCCGCGTGTTTCTCACCGACGGCCAGGAGGTTCGGGTCGACACGCGCACCGGCCGCGGCACCCAGAAGACCGTCTCGCGGCGCGCCGTGCTCTTCGAGGTGAACGCCCTCCACCTCAACAACCTCAAGGGCATCTGGACCTACGTCGCCGACGTCTTCGCGCTCGCGCTCGTCGTCCTCGCGCTCACCGGCATGACGATGATGAAGGGGGACCGCGGCCTCTTTGGGCGCGGCAAGTACTTCGTCGGCGCCGGCCTCTGCATCCCGGTCGGCTTCATCATCTACCTGTATTGCTGAGTACCCGTTCGGCCCAGCCCGGCCCGAGTTTCGATTACGCTCACGTTCACGTTCACGAATGACGGGAAGTACTCTGTCTGGTCTGCATCACACGGTCGTCCTGCTCGGCCCGCAAGGGACCGCGCCCGACGTCGGAGCGGTGCTCGCCGAGCTCGGGATCCGCGGCCGGGTCGCGCTGGTCAGGGCCGGCTATCAGGAGCGCGAGTGCGACGACGCGCCGCTGATCGCCGCGCTCGGCGTCCCCGCGGTGAACCTCCGGCTGCACGCCCGAGCCGTCGGAGTGTTCGCCGGCGACCCCGAGCTCACGAAGGCGTACCAGGCCCGCCAGGCCCGGCTGCGCCACGTGCAGAGCTTCTATCGCGTGCGGCTCGACAAGACCGATGACGCCGCGCGCACGATCTCGGTGCGCTACGTCGAGCCCGAGCTCCTCGAGCAAGAGGAGAAGGTCTCGGTCGATCAGTTCCGTCAGCTCGACCTCGATCACCTGGAGCGCTGTACGGCCTTGCGGGTGGCGTTCGATGCCAGGTGGCGGATCCAGGAGCGCAAGATCATGGCGCGCCACCGCTTCGAGCTCCGCAACGAGCTCGCGAACTCCGAGGCGCTCGTGATCGCCGGCGGCCACGTCGCGTCGCTGCTCAACCGGCTGGCGCTGTTCGACGTCCTCGCGCTCGCCACCGGCAAGCCGGTGATCGCGTGGTCGGCCGGCGCGATGGTCCTCACCGATCGGATCGTGCTGTTCCACGACTATCCTCCCTACGGCTCGGACATCGCCCAGGTCCTCGACGCCGGCTTCGGGCTCGCGCCTGACATCGTCGTGCTTCCGGATCCGCGCCGGCGAGTGAACATGGACGCTCGCGCGGGCATCCAGCGGTTCGCCCGCCGGATGGCTCCGGCGACGTGCGTGGCGATGGATCACGGCGCGCGCATCGTGTTCGAGGGCGGCAAGATCGTGCGCGCGACCGGGGCTCGGCTCACCACCACGGGCGAGGTCGAGCACGAATGGAGCGGCGCTCCGACGAGGTTCAGCACACCGTTCCTGCGAGTACCCACGTGAGCGCCCGGGGCATCGCCGAGCTGCAGGCGGGTCCGCGCACGCGCGAGGCGGTCGACGCGTTCATGGCGGGGAGCTCGTTCCCGATCGTGATCGGCTCGTCGATCACGTTCGTGTGGCGCGGCCAGGCCGATGCGGTGCACCTCAAGCACTGGGTGTTCGGCCTGCCGTCGTCGCAACAGCTCGCGCGCGTCGAGGGTACGGACGTCTGGCACCTCACGCTCCAGCTGCCGGTCGGATCGCGCGTCGAGTACAAGCTCGAGGTCGTGCGTGGTGGTCACGGTGAGTGGATCCAGGATCCGCTCAACAAGAACCTCGCCCGCGATCCGTTCGGCGCCAACTCGGTCGCGCACGGGACGGGGTACGAGATCCCGAGCTGGATCCACCACGACCCGACGGCGACGCCGGGCCGCATCGACGAGATCCACATCGACTCGAAGACGTTCGGACGGCGCGGCTTCGGCGTGTACGTGCCGTCGCGGTTCCAGCCGAGCCGGCGCTACCCGCTGCTCGTGGTCCACGACGGTCACGACTACCTGCGCTACGCGTCGCTCGGCAACGTCCTCGATAACCTGATCGACCGGCTCGAGATCGCCGACGCCGTCGTCGTGCTCACGAGCTCGCCCGACCGGCTGCACGAATATGCCGACGACGAGCGGCACGCGCGGTTCCTGACCGAGGAGCTCGTGCCGTTCGTCGAGCGCGTGTTCCCGATCGACGCCCAGCCGCAGAGTCGCTGCATCATGGGCGCGAGCTTCGGCGCGGTGGCCGCGCTGTCGACCGCGTACCGCTACCCGGGCTTCTACGGCCGCCTCCTCCTGCAGTCGGGCTCGTTCGCGTTCACCGACATCGGCGATCGCAACCACCGCGGGCCGCTGTTCGATCCCGTGGTGGCGTTCATGAACCGGTTCCGCGCCGAGCCGACCGTGTTCTCCGAGCGCGTGTTCGTCAGCTGCGGCATGTACGAGTCGCTGATCTACGAGAATCGATCGCTGGTGCCGCTCCTGCTCTCGACGGGCATGGACGTCCGCTACGTCGAGGCCCGCGATGGCCACAACTGGGAGAACTGGCGCGACCGGCTCCGCGAGGGACTGTCGTGGGTCATGCCCGGCCCGTTCCTCCACGTCTACGAGTAGGCGCTCCGTCGCGCGAACGCTCGCTCCTGTAGCGCGAGCTACGCCGCGAACGCTGGCCACTGCAAGTGAGCTCGGTTTCCAGCGCGCGCCTGGATCGTTTCGTTGACAGAGGGATACACGGTGTATACACCTCGTCGAAATGAGGCTCGCGCTCGCAGTGATCGGATTGGTCGTGAC
>Ga0299915_10000093_pt1 | contig 65762 bp, 57 predicted proteins | sample RVTome_13_FD_200263 | JGI IMG/M metagenome (GOLD analysis project Ga0299915, IMG submission 200263) | Soil microbial communities from uranium-contaminated site in the Upper Colorado River Basin, Wyoming, United States - RVT92D227 (version 2) ...
ACGTGTTCTTCGAAGAGCCGGATGCGGGAAATCTGCACGTCCGGATCTGTGGGGGCCTCGGGAAACCGGGGCTACCCGACTCTTGTGGCGACCCTGGCGTTCTTGCTGTGGTTTGTTGCGAGCTCGTCGACATCGACCATGGGCGCATCGGCTGCAATCCCTCAGCGCCAGCGGAGCAGGAGCTTGTCGAGCGTTGCGGGGTCTGTTGCGAGCTCGTCGACATCGACCCGGCGCATCGGCTGCGATCCCTTCAACGCCAGCCGCGTTCGCGCAGGAGCTTGTCGAGCGCCGCGAGCTGGGCCGCTCCGGCGGATCCGGCGGTCACGTAGCTCGCCCGCGCGGCTTCTGCCATCGCGCGGGCGCGCGGCCGTTCGGCGGGGCCGAGCTCGAGGAGCAGCTCGCCGATCCGTTGCTGCGTCTTGCCGAGCTCGAGCGGCGACGCCTTCGCGCGCTCGAGCAGTCGCAGCGCGCGCTCGAGGTGAGCCACGCCGGCGGCCGGCCGCTTGCTCCGCGCGGCGAGGTCCGCGGCGAGCCGCAGCCCGACGACCGCGAGCGCCTCGCGATGCTGGATCGCGCGATCCGCGAGGTCGGCGCCGCGCAGGTAGTGGACCGTCGCCTCGTCGTTGCGGTCGACCTCCTCGAGCGACATCCCGAGCAGGATGTGCGCGTTGACCGCGTGCAGGCTCTCGGATCGACCGAGCGCCTCGAGCATCGCGAGCGCCTGCTCGACGAGCTCGATCGCCTCGCGCTGATCGCCCTTGCTCGCGAGCGCATCGCCGAGTCCTTGCAGCGATTCGGCGACGTGGAGGCTGTTGCCGGGGAAGGCGGCGCGGCGGATCGCGAGCGCCTCGCGGAGCTGGGCGATGCCGGCCTCGAACCGGTCCTGCGACAGCTCCATGATGCCGAGCGAGTACCGCGCGACGGCGGTGTCGGGGTGCTGCGCGCCGTGCACGCGCACGGCCTCGTCGACGGCCGCGACGAGCGTCGCCTTCGCCGCGTCGGGCTGGCCGAGCAGGCGCTGGAAGTGGCCGAGCCGGGTGCGGGCGGCATTCGCGACCGTCGTGCGAGGGGGCCGCGCGCGCTCGGCGTGCTCGATCGTCGACTGGCAATGGCGTGCGAGGATCGCGGCGTCGTTTGCTCGGGTGTGGCTGAGGTTGCGATTGCAGCGCGCGAATTCGAGCTGGAGCGCGAGCGCATCGCGATCCGGCAGCAGCGCGACGAGCGCCTCGGCGTAGCCGTCGAACACGTCGGCCTGCTCGAGCGTCGCCACGTCGTTGCCGAGCGCCTGGGTCAATTCGATCCAGACCTCGGCGAGTTGCTCGAGATCGCGGGCGGCGGTGGCGGCCCGTGCGCCGGCGTGCAGCGCGCTCAACGCCTGATCGGTGCGGGACGCTGCGAGCTCGAGTCGCGCGACGAGCAGCAGGCTGCGCGCGCGCAGCGGCAGGTAGCCGAGCGTCTCGGCGCGTCGCGCGAGCGCCTCGATCTCGGGGCGCGCCTGCTCGAGCCGCCCTGCGATCATCGCGGCCTCGGTGCTCGCGATCACGGTGCGTAGCGACGCGACCTCGGCGCGCGCCGACTCGGCCGGCGCCGGTACCGCGATCAGCGCGGAGACATCATCGCAGCGCTCCGGCGCGGGGAGCCCGGCCGCGAGCCCGCCGGCATTCGCGACGAGCACCGCATCGGCGGTGGTGGTGAGCGCGACGATCGCGGACAGCCGCTCGACCAGCTGATCGAGACAGCTCTGGCGGACGCCGTGGAGCTCGGGCGGCTGGACGCGATCGATCACGGTGGCCTTGCAGGTGGTCTCCGCGCTGTGCTGCCACCGCGCGACCCACGCGTCGAGCTGCGCGATCGCCGACGTCGCGGCCGGTCCGGCGTACGCCAGCTTCGTGCGATCGAACGCGCCGCGCAGGGCAGCGCGCTGCGGATCGCCCCACACCGCGGCGATCGGATCGCCGGCGCGCGCACACGATGCCGGCGAACCATCGCCGCGCGAGACGAGCGCGATCACCGCCGTGGTGAGGGCGGCACCGGCAACGAACGTCGCGATCACCCAGCGCCGCCCCGACCGCGGCGGCGGCGCGAGCTCGCGCAGCAAGCCGTCCATCGTCGCGAACCGCTCGTCGGGGCGTGCCGCGAGGCCGCGCCGCAGCGCTCGCACGACGCGATCCGCGACGCCGCCGAGCGTGCCGGTCTCGGCGGCGACCGGGCGGGCACCGGCGAGCGCTTCCCACAGCGCGATGCAGAACGCGAACTGATCGGCGCGGGCATCGACGCGCTCGCCGCGTTGCTGCTCGGGAGGCATGTACGCGGGCGTGCCGACCACGCCGTCCTCGCCGGCCCGCGCGCGAGCGAGGCCGAAGTCGAGCACGCGGGTGCGGCCGTCCTTGCCGATCACGAGGTTGCTCGGCTTCACGTCGCGATGGACGAGGCCGACCTCGTGCGCCGCGGCGAGGCCACGCCCGGCTTGCACGAACACCGCGATGATCTCGGCGGGCGCGCGCGGCGTGCGCAGCCACTCGCGCAGCGTGACGCCATCGACATGCTCCATCGCGACGAACAGATCACCGCCCGCATCGCCGACATCGTGCACCGCGACGACGTTCGGGTGCGCGAGCCGCGCGATCGCGCGCGCCTCGTCGCGCAGCTTCGCGCGCGCGTGCTCGCCGGTATGCCGCAGGAGCTTGAGCGCGACCTTGCGATCGAGCTCGGGATCGTAGGCCGAATACACCACGCCCATCCCGCCCTCGCCGAGCCGCGCGAGCAGGACGTAGCGGCCCAGCTGATCGCCGGGAGCCCAGCTCGCGGCGGCTTCGCCGGGCTCGGCGTCGATCGATCCGCGGCCGAGCGACGTCGACGGCGGTGCGAGGTCGCGGTGTCGCGCGCCGACCTTGCCGAGTGCGGCGAGCAGCTCGTGGCAGGCGCTACAGGTGTCGAGGTGGCTGTCGAACTGATCGCGCTCGTCGCGTTCGAGCCGGCCGGCGACGTACGCCGCCACGGTTTCCTCGCCGGGACACACGGCCCGCACGCTAACATGCCGCACGGTGGAGCTCGCTTCGTTGTCCGATCGCCTGGTGCGCCATCTGCCGGTGCTTGTGCCGGCCACGGCCGAGCTCGACGCCTTGCTCGCGCAGCTGCTCGATGCGGCGCGCGGGCTGTGGCCCGGCGTCGAGCTGACCGACGATGAATTCCTCGCATACCTCGCCGCACGGCTGTCGGAGGACGTGCCCGTCGAGGACGCGATCCGCTCGTCGTGCCTGACGGATCTGTGGCTGGCGTGCGCCGTCGCGCGCGGGGATGCCGCGGCGCTGCAGGCGTTCGAGCACCACTGCATGCGCGAGATCGGCGCGGCGATCGCGCACCTCGACGGTGGCACGGCGCTCGTCGAGGACGTGCGCCAGGCGGTTCGCGACCGCGTGCTGAGCAGCAACGCCGGCGGGCAGGCGAAGATCGCCGACTATCGCGGCCGCGGCGATCTCCGCGGCTGGCTCCGTGTGGTCGCGGTACGCGAGGCGCTCCAGGTGCTGCGCGCACGCCGGCGCGAGGCCCCGCTCGATCGCGATGCCACGCTCGCCGCGCGCCTCGACGACGTCGCCGGCGCGGGCGACCTGACGGCCGGCGAGCGCCGCGTCTATCGCGACGCGTTCGAGGCCGCGCTCGCGACCCTGACTCCGCGCGAGCGCAACCTGCTGCGCCAGCAGTACGTGTACGGGGCGACCGTCGACGAGCTCGCCGCGCTCTACGGGGTGCATCGTGCGACCGCCGCGCGCTGGGTCGCGCGCATCCGCGAGCTCGTGCTCCGCCGCACGCGCCGGCAGGTCGGCGAGGTGTTGCGGCTCGCCGGCGACGAGCTCGACAGCGTCATGGGCCGGATCGCGAACCACCTCGACTACTCGCTGCAGCACACGCTCTCGATCGAGACCTGACGTCACTGGCCGATGCACGCGCCCTCGGCGTTGTTGCACGTCTCGCCCGCCGGGCAGTCCGCGTTGAACTCGCACGGCAGGCCGATGCAGTACGCGGTCGTGTCGAAGCACTGGCCCGTGGCGCCGTTGCACGACAGGCCGCTGCTGCAGTCCGAATTGAACTGGCACTGGATCCCCGTGGCGCAGCGCGGGTTGCCGAGCGCGATCACGCAGTACATCCCGAGCGAGGCGGCGAGGTCGCCGTTGCATGCCGGGAACGGCTCGCCGCCCGCGCACACCCAGTCGGTCGTGTCGGGCGTGGTGAAGCAGTCGAACCCGCCCGCGGGATCTCCGCCGCACTTCGCCGCGTCCGCGATCCCCTGCTTGCACATGGTCTCGAACTGGGCCTTCGCGGTGCCGGGCAACGGCGTCCCGCACAGCGCGGCGGCATCCAAAAAACTCTGCGCGATCGCCGTGCAGTCACGCGGATCGAGCTCGGTAACGGAGCCCGCGTCGACCTCGGGCGGCGCATCGTCACCGGTGGGGGTGCTGGTGCCGCCACAGGCGGCGAGGACGGTGAAGCAAACGAACGTTCGAATCGAAGCGGTCATGACATCTCCTTTGGGATGTCCCTGGATGCAGCTCGTGCCGCGCCGTCGCGAAAATTCGCCGATTCGCGAGAAGTCGAGGCCGTACCGCTACTTCACCGGTGTCGCACCGATCTACGCTGTACGCGTGCAAGCCGTGACGACGTTCGTACCGCGCGATGTTTCGAGCTGCTGGCGCGTGTTCACCGACGCGACGCTGCTCACGGCGTGGGTGCCCGGGTTGCGCCGGGCGCAGATCATCGCGAAGTCGCGGGGGCTCGCCTCGGAGGTCCACTTCGAGTTCGTCGATTCGCTCGCGTACACGCTCGTCTACACCTACGACGTCGAGTGCCGCCACGTGAGCTGGCAGCCCAAGCTCGGCCGCGAGGCCGGCGTCACCGGCTTCGCGCAGTTCGAGGCGTTCGAGGGTGGGACGCGCGTGACGTACGGCCTCGAGCACGGCGAGGGACGCAGCCCCGAGGATCGCGAGATCGGGGATCTCGAGAAGCTCGTCAACGCGTTCGTGGCGTGGATGCGCGACGCGGAGCGCTGACGCTCGGTCGATTCGCGTCAGAAAGCACGGGCCGTACCAGGACCACCTGCGACCACCTGCGACCGTCTCCTCCCGCGTCGACGATCCGTGAACAATTCCCCCCGCCGAGGCTGCCTCATCTCGTCCCGCGTAGTCGCTGTCAGCAGCCGACGTTGCCTCGCAGCGGTGCGCGTGAGAAACCCCTCGGATGCGCAGCGTCGCGAAGCTTGCTCTCGTCTTACTTGTCGCGTGTGGCGGTCCCAAGATCGACATCACGCCGAAGCTGCCGACCGCCGGCACCGATCTCACCACGATGACCGGGCCGGTGGTGACCGGGCCGCGAGCCCGCGCGGTCGAGACCCCGGTGCTCGTCGCGAAGCCGCTGCCGAACGATCCGGTGAAGGCGACGATCCATCGGCTGTCGAACGGGATGACGGTCTACCTCAGCCCGGATCCGCAGGAGCCGTCGATCGTGGCGCACGTCGCGGTGCGCGCCGGCAGCCGCCACGATCCCGAACAATCGACGGGCCTCGCGCACTACCTCGAGCACATGGTGTTCAAGGGCACGTCGAAGCTCGGCACGCTCGACTACGCGAAGGAGAAGCCGCACCTCGATCGGATCGCGGCGCTCTACGACGACCTCCGCAAGCCGGGCGCCGACGCCGCAAAGATCAACCAGGAGATCGACAGCGAGACCCAGAAGTCCGCCGCGTACGCGATCCCGAACGAATTCGATCAGCTCTACTCGCGGATCGGCGTCACCGGCGTCAACGCGTTCACCGCGAACGATGCGACGGTCTACATCGCGACGATCCCGAAGAACCGCATCGCGCAATGGGCACGCGTCGAGGCGGCTCGCTACGACGACGCGGTGTTTCGCCTGTTCTGGCCGGAGCTCGAGGCCGTGTACGAGGAGAAGAACCGCTCGCTCGACAACCCCGCGTTCCGGATCCAGGAAGCGATGATGCGCACGATGTTTCCGAAGCACGGCTACGGCTACTCGACGGGCATCGGCGAGGTCGAGCACCTCAAGAAGCCGGCGTACGGTGACATGCAGGCGTTCTTCACCCGCTACTACTCGCCGGGCAACATGGCGATCCTGCTCGCCGGTGATGTCGACGAGTCCGTGATCCCGCTGCTCGAGAAGGAGTTCGCGGGGTTCAAGCGGCCGGCGGGCGACGCGGTCGATCCGGGCGAGCTGCCGAACCTCAAGGGGCGTACGGCGGTCGCGGTCACCGTGCCGTCGAACGAAGGCCTCGTGCTCGGCTGGCCGCTGGTCTCGGCGGCCCACCCGGATCGCTACCCGCTCGAGGTGATGGACCTGCTGCTGCTCGACGGAACGTCGGGCATCCTCAAGCGCGACCTCTTGCTCCCGCAGAAGGTCGCCAATGCCGGCAGCAACCCCACGTTCCAGCGCGACGCCGGCTGGTTCGAGCTCCGAGCCGACGCGCTCGCCGGGCAGGCACCCGACGACGTCGAGCGGCTCTTGCTCGCGCTCGTCGCGAAGCTCCAGGCCGGCGACTTCACCGACTCCGATCTCGCGACCGCGATCCTCAGCTACGAGATCAACCAGCAGCGCCAGATCGAGTCGAACAACGGACGCCTCAACCTGATGGAGGAGGCGTTCATCAGCGGCCAGGACTGGCGCGACATCGTGGGTCGCGTCGAGACGATGCGGAAGGTCACCAAGGCCGACGTGATGCGCGTCGCCAAGCGGTACCTCGGCTCGAGCTTCGTCGTGGTCAGGAAGATCAAGGGGAAATCGGACCTGCCGAAGATCGACAAGCCGGGCATCACGGCGGTGAAGGTCGATCCGTCGCGCCAGGGAACGTTCGCGAAGGCGATCCTCGAGATGCCGGTCTCGCCGATCGAGCCGGTCGCGCTGCGCGAGGGCCAGGACTACGAGCGCGGCACGCTCGCGACCGGTCCGATCATCACGGTGAAGAACCAGCGCAACACGCTGTTCACGGTGGGACACGAGTACGACTACGGCCGCGCCGACGACAAGCTCGCTTGCCTCGCGCTCGAGGTGATGAAGGTGTCGGGCGCCGGCAAGCGCAACGCCGAGCAGGTCTCGCGTCACCTCCACGAGCTCGGCATCATCATCGACACGGGCTGCACGAAGGGCCGCGCCAACCTCGTGATCTCGGGCATCGACAAGAACCTCGAGGCCGGCACCACGCTGCTGCGCGAGTGGCTCGCCGAGCCGGTGTTCGACGACGCCACGGTGAAGGCCCGCGTCGCCGCGTCGCTGACCGAGCGCGCGAACGCGATGGCGGCGCCGCAGGCGATCAACGCCGCGGCGGCATCGTTCGCGAGGTACGCCGGCGACACCGAGTTCCTCGTCGTGGCGAACAACAAGGAGCTCGAGGCCGCGACGCCCGCACAGCTCAAGAAGATCCTCGCGCGGTTCCTCACGTTCAAGCACCGCACGTCGTACTTCGGGCCGCGCACGCGCGACGAGGCGAGCAAGGCCGTCGTCCTCGGCACCGGCAAGGTCGCGACGAAGGCACCGCGTCCGACGAAGTTCCGCAAGCCGGGCTCGGTGTTCCTCGTCGATCAGCAGACCGCGCAGACGCAGGTCCTGCTCACCTGGCCGCGCCGCGGCCCCGCGAACGACAACGACCGCGCGCTCGGCACGCTGTTCCGCGAGTACGTGCAGCCGCTGCTGTTTCAAGAGGTTCGCGAGGCCCGCGGGCTCGCGTACTCGGTGGGCGGCTCGTTCGATCCTGGCTTTCGCAAGATCGACGATGCGAGCATGTTCGCCTCCGTCGGCACGCAGGGCGACAAGACGCACGACGCGCTCGACGCCGTCCTCGAGACGCTGCGCAAGCCGGTCGATGACAGCCGGCTCGCGATCGCGAAGTCCGGGCTCGCCGAGAACCATCGCGTCGACCGCATCCCGCCACGTGGGATCGCGAACACGATCTACACGTGGAGCGATCAGGGCGAGCAGGGTGACCCGCGCGCGGCCCGCGTCGAGCGCGCGCTCAAGGTCGGCAAGGGCGACCTCGAGAAGTGGATCAAGGCCACGCTCGCGCAGCCGTCGATCGTCTCGATCACCGGCGATCGCAAGAAGCTCGACGAGGCCAGGCTGAAGAAGCTCGCTCCGATCACCGTGGTGCCGCTCGCCGAGCTGTTCGGGTTCTGACCGGAAGTTGACGTCCCGCACGCCGGCCGGCACCCCGAACGTGAAGGTGGTTTCGGCCGCAGGTGCGGTGTAGGGTGCCGCGCATGAAGATGCTGGTGTGTGGGATCTGCGCGTTGACGGCCTGTGGGGACGAGCCCGCGGAGTTGCCGCCGCCGCTCGCCGAAGTGCCGGGCACGCTCGGGCGGCTCGCGGTCAACGATGTGTCGATCTTCGCGATCGACGCGGCCGACAGCTCGCTGATCGAGATCGGGCTCGACGGCACGATCGTCGGCAAGCTGCCGACGCAGGGCGCGGTCAGCGAGGTCGTCGCGTTCGGCGATTGGGTCGGGTGGATCGAGGCCGAGGGCACCGGGCAGCTGGTCCGCAAGCGCCGCAATGCGATGATCGAGTCGACGCGCACGTTCACGCCCCACATCGTCGCGACCTCGGAGGGGCTGTTCTACAGCGACTCCGGGCTCGTCGCGCTGTGGACCGACGGCGCACCGCAACGCGTCGCCACGCCCGGAGCGGATCCCACGCTGCTCGATGGCGACTCGTCGTTCGTCTACACCCAGGAGGCGGACACCTCGGTCGTGCGGTATCCACGCCAGGGCGATGTCTCCGAGATCCTGCTCCCGAGCTCGATGGCCGCGACCGTCAAGCGTGGCGTGATGGCGTACCGGACCTCCGACGGGGTCCGGCTACGTGACCTGTTCACCGGGTTCGATCGCGTGGTCGGGATGCCGCCGAGCACGTACGAGTGCGAGCTCGCGATCGCCGGTCGAGCGGTCCTGTGCGGCAAGTACCGCGCGCTCGACGGCACGCTCGACGAGCTGCTGCGCGATCCCGTCGGTGGCTACGTCGCCAACGGCAAGGACGTCTACTGGGTCACCACCGAGAACGAGGTCTCGTCGATCCGCGTCGTCGATGCCGAGGCCATGCCGAACTGACGATCACGTCGTGCGTTGCTGCGCCTCGAAGCTGTCGAGGCCGCCGACCGCCTTCTTGTGGATCGCGTGCTTGATCGGCGGCAGCCAGCCGAGCAGCTTGCCCTTGGCGCCGAGGGCCATGCCCGACCACCGCCACAGATCGAAGGTATCGGCGTGGCGGATGATCTTGCCGTCGGCGAGCTCGAACGTGGCATCGATGACGTTGTGGACGTTGCGGCCGGTCGCGGTGAACACGTAGCTCGCCTCCCAGTGCGCAGCTCCGGTGCGGTCGTCGGCACGGACGTCGCGAAACGTGATCTCGAGCGACTTCGCGCGCTCGCAGAGCATGCGCCACATGGCGCCGGCGCGCGGCCCTCGAAGGTCGTGGAACACCGGATCCGAGAACCAGATGTCCGGGTGGTAGCAAGCGACCATGCCGTCGGCGTCGCGGTTCTGGAACGCCTTGTAGAACTGCTCGATCAGCAAGGCGTGGGGATGGGTGGCGGTCGTCATGGTGGGTGAGTATACTCAGTGAGTGCACTCTTGCAACGGTTGTCGATGAGCCCTGCCCCGAAGCGGGTGGGGCGCCGGGAGCTGCAGCGGCTGGAGACCGAGCGGCTGATCAAGGCGACCGCCCTGAAGCTGTTCGTCGCGCACGGGTTCGAGGCGACCACGACGAAGCAGATCGCCGACGCGGCCGGCGTCGCTCACGGCACCGTCTTCCTGGTCGCCGCGACGAAGGAGGCGCTGCTCGTCCGGGTGCTCGAGGAGCGGTTGCGCGAGGTGGTGGCGGGCCGCGCGCGATCCCTGCCGAAGCGCGGGATCGAGGCGCAGCTCGTGCACGTGTTCGACGGGCTGTTCGACTTCTATGCACGCGAGCCGCACCTGTCGCGCGTGTTCCTCAAGGGGATCATGTTCTTCGCGGAGCCGATCGCGAAGGCCCAGTACGACGAGCACGTCGCGCGGTTCTCGATCTACCTCGCGTCGCTGTTCGACGGTGCCAGGGCGCGCAAGGAGATCGCCACCCAGACGAACAGCGACGCCGCGGCCGCGAACGTGCTCGCGCTGTACGTCTTCGCGGTGGTGGCGTTCCTCAACGAGGACCAGCCGGACCGGCGCGCGCTCGGGGCCCGGTTCCGCACCGGGCTCGACGCGCTGTTTCGAGGCCTGCGCCCCGAGCGAGCCCGGCGCGCGAAGCGTTAGCTCACGGGATCGTGTACAGCGTGAGCCTGGGCAGGTGGTCACTGAGGGCGCCACGGTAATCCCAGTCTCGGTAATAGGTCTCGACCGGGATGACCGACGTGGCGAGCGTCGATTTGAACAACGCGTGATCGATGGGATCGTGGGTCGGAGCCGGGGCGTTGACCGAATAGACTCCCGGCAGGCCGTGGTCCTGCAACCACTGGTCTTCGACCACCATGACCGTCTCGGGCGATGACTCCAGTCCGGCGAACGTCGGGTTCCTGGGCCCGGAGTTGAAGTCACCGTTCATGAGGAACGCGAACGGCGATGCATTCATCGCGTCGACGTTCATCAGGCCGAAGTCGATCATGGCGCCGGACCGTCACCGCGTTCGAGCTCACCGCGATCGCATCGGCCCGGCCATCTCCGGTCACGTCGGCGAACACCGTGCCGCGATCACCGTAGAAGGCCCCGGTGCTCCAGGTCTGCTCCGGGCCGAGCTGCTCGGCGTGGTACGTGATGTTCTGCGTGAGGATCTGCTCGTCGTTCCAGTAGGTGGCGCCGCGATTGACCACCGTGTCGATCGTGTCACCGGCGAGGACCGTGGCGGTCAGCGTCCAGCTCTGGCCGACCGTCGTGTCGGAGGGAGCGACCCGGCCGCGGAACAGCTGCCCGTCGTTCTTTCGGATGATGACGAAGGCGCCGTCGCCGCCGTTCGGCCCCGACATCTTCGAGCTTCCCGTGATGGTCACGGTGCCTGTGTGCGGCGCGGTCCACCGGCGGATCGAGTCCTTCGTGCTCGTGCTGGTGCCGGGGTGCTGCTGGGTGCGCGAGATGTAGCACCAGTCGCCGCTCGAGGCCGCGTTGCTGTGCCACGCGCCACCGTAGGCGCCGGTGTAGATCATCGGGACGCCATCCCCGTCGAGGTAGCTCCACTGGTTCGCGCCCTGGGTGGTGCTGAAGTCGGTCGTGGACGAGTACGTGTGGGCCGACGCGGTCGCCGGCACCGCGAGGACGCAGAGGGCGAGCAGCCACCGCCCTGATGTTCGATCGAAGCTCATGAAGGACCAGGAGGCCGGTCCGCTTCGATGTCGCGAGGAAATTGACCGCAGGGGGTCAACCGATGGAAAGCGTTGGCTAACGGCCCGGCGTCCGGACGAGGTAGGCGCGAAAGTGTTTCTTCTTGATCCGGCCCTGGTTGAGGCCGTCGAGCGCGCGGGCTCCGACCGCGGACGCGAGCGCGACGAAGCTGATCCGATCCATGACGTTGATCTGCCCGATGTCGGTGCCCGCGATGCCGATCTCGGTGGTCAGCGCGCCGACGATGTCGCCGGGGCGCAGCCGGTCGTGGCGACCGCCCTGGATCGCGATCGTGATCATCGCCGGTGCGGCGGCGCGGGCATCGGGATCCCCGAGCGCGGGCAACGGCATCGCCGCCACCTCGGCGAGCGGCCCGTTCCGGAGATCCGCGAGCTCGCGGCGATCGGCGTGACCGGCGAGGCTGATCGCGAGGCCGTCGCGTCCCGCCCGGGCCGTCCGGCCGATCCTGTGCACGTAGACATCGGGCTCGCGCGGCAGCTCGTAGTTGATCACCGCGGCGAGATCGTCGATGTCGAGGCCGCGGGCGGCGACGTCGGTGGCGACGAGCAGGCGCAGGCTGCCGTTGCGGAGCAGCAGCAACACCGTGTTGCGATCGTGCTGATCCATACCGCCGTGCAGCGCGACCGCGGGGAAGCCCGAGACGCTGAGGGTGTGGGCGACGACGTCACAGGTCTCGCGCTGGTTGCAGAAGATCACGGCGGACTCGGGCCGGTGGTGGCCGAGGATGCGGATCAGGGCGGCCGTCCGCTCGAGCTGGCCGATCTCGTAGATCAGCTGGGTGACGTGGGGGGCGCGGTCGTCGGCGGGCGCCTCGACGTGGAGCGCGTCGCGCTGGAACGTGGCGCTGAGCGCGCGCACGGCATCGGGAAAGGTCGCAGAGAACAGCAGCGTCTGGCGGTCCGCCGGGGTCGCGCCGACGATCGCCGTGACCGCATCGATGAAGCCCATCTCGAGCATGCGATCGGCCTCGTCGAGCACCACGGTCCTGACCGCGGAGAGATCGAGCCGATTGCGCGCGAGGTGATCCTGCACTCGCCCGGGCGTGCCGACGACGATGTCGACGCCATGACCGAGCGAGGTCCGCTCGCGCATGATCGAGCTGCCACCGCTGAGCGTGAGGACCTTGGTGTGCGGCAGTGGCCGCGCGAGCCGGCGGATCTCGTCGGCGACCTGCGCGGCGAGCTCGCGGGTCGGGCACAGCACGAGCGCGCTGGGGCCCTGGCCCGGCGTGATCCGCGCGAGCAGCGCCAGCCCGAACGCGGCGGTCTTGCCGGTGCCGGTACCCGCCTGCCCGAGCACGTCACGACCTTCGAGCATCGCCGGCAGGGCCAGGGCCTGGATCGGCGTCATCTCGAGGTAGTCGAGCTGCGCGAGGTTGTCGAGCCACGGCCGGGTCAGCGGCAGCGTCGCGAACGTCTTCTCGAGGCTCGACATGGCGACGCAAGCTAGCACTTCACCGGTCGAAGGCCCCCGGCCGGCATGAGGCTTTGCGTTTCGCCCGCGCATCGGGCAACCATCGCGGCCCATGGTTCGTACGACATGCCTCGCGCTCGCCCTCGCGGGCTGCGGCGACAACCTCTCCGTCACGCCCGACGCCCGGCCGCCCGATGCGGCCTTGCCCGATGCCTCCGCCGCGTGCGCGCTACCGACGGTGGCGTGCGGCGGCACCTGCGTGAACGTCGACAGCGACGAGGCCAACTGCGGCGACTGCGAGGTCCTCTGCCATGGCGGGGAGAGCTGCACCGGTACGTGTACGTGCCCGGCCGCGTTCGTCCCGGCGACCCTCGAGCCGAGCCAGTTCGATCAGTTCCAGGGCGCGGGCGCGATCACCGTCGCGATCTCGCCGAACGTCAACGCGGGCATCAACCCGATCCTCGTCGGCTTCACGGCGACCACCCCGCTCGACACCGACATCGACCTCGCGACGGTTCCGCTCGGCTCGGCGCCGTTCGCGGCGGCCGGCTACGGCTTCGACCTCAACACGATGGAGATCGACGCGAGCTACTCGGTCACCGCGGGGACGTTGCGGCTCACCAGCGCGTGCGGCACGGAGGTCGAGGGCACGCTGACCGGCGCGACCTTCCGTGGCGTGACCGGCGGGTTCATGAACCCGGTGGTCGATCCCGAGGGCTGCACGTTCACGGTCGCGGCGCTCGCGTTCCACATCGGCAACACCGCCTGTCCGTGACCGCTAGGCTCCCGATGGTCCCGATCGGTCCGATCACCGTGACCGTGCAACCCTTCACCGGTGCGACCACCGACAAGGCGTTCACCGTCGAGGACGAGGCGATCACGTTCGACATCATCAACCTGGGCCCGTAGGGTCAGGGCACGTACGCCGAGTAGCCGAGCTCGACAAAGTCGAGCGCCGTCGGTACGTCACCGTTGGTGGTGAGCTCGGCCATGTACTGCGCGAACCGGCGCGGCTCGACGCTCGGCGCGGTCCCGAGCGCGACCTCGGTCCACGGCTCGCTCTCGCACGCGGCCGCAGCGGCGCAGGTCCGGATCCGCATCGTCGCCGTCGCGGTCGCCGAGGACTGGCGCAGGCCCCAGCTCATCACGTCGAACGCGACCACCTCGCCGAGCTCGCGCACGGCGGAGACATAGCGATAGCTCGTCGGAAACGGCGCGACGCCGCCATCGCCGACCATGGTGACCGCGGCCAGCAGCAACGAGCCCGTCATCACATCGGTGGTGTTGTCGCTCACCTGGAAGTTCCACGAGGACCCGGCATCGGAGACCGGCGGGATCGCCGCCTGAAACCTGGTGCCGGTGCCGGTGAGGCTGCCGAACGCCGCGAGCGTGAGGTTCGAGCCCACCGGTGGATCGAGCACGACCTGCATCGTGGGGAGCAGCGGATGATCGATCTCGAACGCCGCATCGATCCGGAACGCCGCGAAGCTCGCCGGCAGATCGAAGCTGATGTTGCGCGTCGCGGTCCCCAGATCCGGCACCGCGAGCGTCGTCGAGCTGGAGTCCCCGACCCACCGTGCGCCGCGCCCGATCACCGGTCGCATCCGGTCCGCCGGAAAGCTCTGGCCGACCAGCGCGGGCCCCGAGTCGACCGTCAGCGCCAGGCGCGATCCCGCCGTGCCGCCGCTCTTGTTCAGATCGACGACGAGGTCATGCCATCCGGGCACGAGCCGGATCGGCGCGGTCACCGTGACCTCCGAGGACACGGTGAACACGTTCGCGACCTCGACGCCATCGATCCACGCCCGGTGACCGCCGCGCGAATCGATCCGGAACGAATAATCACCCTCGACGTCGATCAGGACCTGCCCGGCCCGGCGCAGCGTGTACGTCCCCGTCCCGACCGCGATCCCGAACGGATTGCTGCCGAACGACTGATCCGCGAGCGAGTCCGAGCTGACGACCGACCCGCGGTGCGCGAGCAGGAAGGCCTCCTCGAACCCATCGACGACCAGGCCCTCGAGATCACCCACCCGCGCGCGGAGCTTGTCCGAGGGAATGCTCCGGAAGCCGCCGGGCACGACCGGCGAATCGAACCGGAGCTCGTACGACATGTCCTGGTTGGCATCGGCAAACGCGCCGCGGATCTTGTGCCAGCCGGGCGTCGTCACGGTGAACGTCCCGCTCGACCTCGCGTCATCGTCGGACACCACTCGTACGAAGTCGTTCGTCCCGGGCGGCGCGAGGTCGACGAAGCCCAGATCGTTCGCGGTGAGCTCGAGCTCCCAGACGCCGGCGGCATCGAGCTCGATCTCGCCCTCGACGATCACCGTGATGTCGTTGGAGCTCGACAGCCCGAGCCCGAGCGGGACTCCCGCTCCGTAGTCGACAGCGGAGCCATGGATCACCGCGAAGCCGGTGAGCGGCTGCCCGACCACATCCTCGAAGGTCGTCCCTGAACTGGCGATCGCGTGCGAATCGATTCCCGACAACCGGAGCCCGCCGGTGAAGTACGCGGCGGGACCGACGAACCCCGCGGCCTCCACCGTCACCTCGTCGAGGTATGCCCCTTCCGCCGAGAACTCCGCGGCGGTGTCATCGCGCCACGCGAACACGTCGGTCGGCAGCGTGCATACGTTGTCGACGAGGTCGCACTCCTGACCGGTGGGGCACTCCTTCGAGTCCGAGCACGGCACCCCGAACGGGGCCGCCGGCGAGTAACACGCAGCGGCCACGATCAACGCACACGCGGCAACACGACCTTCGCGCACACCACACGATACCAAATCGCGATCTTCGTCGGGCGAGAACCTGGGCTCGATGTCGCTGCTCCGCTGTCGGCCCTGTCATGACATCTGGCCCACGTCATGCCGAGAAGAGTCGGTAGAGGCCGACGTCGTGCAGCTCCACGGTGACCGGAGGTTCCTCACAGCGATCCTTGATCCGAGCGGTGAACTCCTTGAACGAGGGCAGCGCGACCAACGGGTTGTTTCCGTCGGTGGTCTCGATCGAGGCGAGGTGGATGAAGCTGACGCCATCGTCGAGCATGAACGACGCGTACCGAAGCCCGGCGGGCTTCTCGCGGTCGAGCTCGGCGAAGACCGCCTGGATGTACCCCAGGTTTTCGGGTGCCTGATCCGCCTTGACGCGGTACCTGACCATCACGCGCTTCATGTCGAGGTCCTTTCGGCTCGAGGGTGCACGTGGAAGACGATCGACGGGGGCGTGAAGATGCGCGGCTCGAAAAGATCCGTGAACCGTCAGCCGAGGGTGGCTTCGGTCGCGATGTAGGGGACATAGCGGAAGTCGCGGATCACGGAGACTCGATCACCATCGAAGTCGAGGAGGATGAAGTACGAGGGCGTGGTCGCGCGGTCGGCGAAGGCGGCGAGGACGTCGCGGCCGTCGAGCTGGGCGACCTCGAGGCGGACGTTCTCCTTCGCGTAGTTGCCGAAGTACATGCCGACGGCCTTGCCGCGGCGCTGCGACTTCGACACGAGATCCAGGCGGCAGTCTTCGCCGATCAACGCGCGCACGCCGTCCCAGTCGCGGGCATTGAACAGGTGGCAGTAGGCATCGAGCTGGGCGCGGGTGCTGGTGTCGGCCGTGGGGCCAGCGGGTTCGGTGGCGCGGAGGGCGGCGCGGCCGCGTACGAGGGCGGCCTTGACGGCCGGGATCGTGGTGTCCATGGTCGCGGCGGTGTCCTCGAGCGAGTGACCGAGCACGTCCTTGAGGATCACGGCACTGCGCTGCGTGACCGTGAGCGCGAGAAAGCGGGACAGGGCGGCGCGCACGGCGAATGGATCGGGGCGATCATCGAGCCCGGCGACGTCGTCGAGCTCGGCGCGGGTTTCGGTGAGCCTGTGGCCGTGGCTACGCAGGCGATCGAGCGCGGCGTTATGCGCGATGCGAAACAGCCACGGGCGGAGCGGGGGAAGGTCGGGGCGCATGCTCATCGCGTAGAGCGCCTTGGCGAGCGCGTCCTGGACGATGTCCTCGCCTTCGATGACGGAACCGATGAGGCGAGCGCAGTAGCGATGCAACTCCGGGCGGATCTCGCACACCATCGCCAGGAACTGTTCGCGAGCCGCGGCGAGTGCGGTGGGAGGAGCTTCCACACCATCACCCTACCAGTCACTTCTTCGTGATGGCGCGCATGCGATTGCCCTTCGGGTTGTGCTCGACCTCTGCGAGACCGAGCGCTTCGAGCACCGGTGGTACGTACATCGCGAACCGGCCGCGCAGGCCCTTCTTGAGGCCGTACCAACCCTTCACGGGGTTGGTCTTCTCGCGACCCCACGCCTCCACGGTGCCGGGCGTGGCGGGCTTCTGTTCGTCGGCGCTGCCGAGCAGCATCCAGTCCCCGTGCTTCGCGAGCATCGCGTGGAGATCGTCGACGCAGCGCGCGTGATAGCGGAGCTGCGTCTTGCCGACCTGCACGACGAGCGCCGGTGGATCGGCATCGAGCTCGCGGTACGCCTCGAACTCGGAGCTGCCCGGCGGGGTGGTGAGCTGCCACGGCTCACCTTTGGTGCCGGCGACCTTTGCCTTTGCCATCACCCCCTCCCCTGGGGAGCGGCGGCGTAGGTCCCGGACGAGGCGAGCGCGCGGTTTGTCTTGGTCGCGTGGGGCATCGACGCGACAACGATCGACGGGGCCGAAAGGATGCGGTGTGGTCGCCGGCGCAGCAGCTCCGAACCTGTTGCGCGTGGTTGCGGCATACTAGCGGCCGTGGAGCGCGAGCTCGCAGGAACTACGATCGCGGACCGCTACGATGTCCTCGAGTTGCTCGGGCGCGGCGGCATGGGCGCCGTGTATCGCGCACGTGACCGCGAGCTCGACGAGATGGTGGCGCTCAAGGTGATCCGGCCCGATCGCGCGAGGCATCCGGACACCCTCGAGAGCTTCCGCCACGAGGTCAAGCTCGCGAGGCGGGTGACGCACGTCAACATCGCGCGCACCTTCGAGCTCGGCGTTGCCGACGGCGTGATGTTCTGCACGATGGAGCTGATCGAGGGCGAGTCGTTGCGGCACCGGCTGGTTCGCGAACACTCCCTACCGGTCGCCGACGCGGTCGCGATCGCGCGGGCGTTGTGCGACGGGCTCGCGGTGGCGCACGCGGCGGGCGTGATCCATCGCGACATCAAGCCCGACAACGTGTTGCTCGCCTCGGACGGTCGCGTCGTGCTCGCCGATTTCGGCGTCGCTTCGTTGACGGCCGACGAGCAGGGAGCGTTCTCCGGGACGCTCGAGTACATGGCACCCGAGCAGGCGCGCGGCGAGCCACCGTCGCCGGCGACCGACGTCTACGCGGTCGGACTCGTGCTGTACGAGATGATCACCGGGCTCCGCGCGTTCGCGGGCACGATGAGCGAGCTCCTCGTCGCCAAGCAGGACGTCGAGCGCGTGACCTTCGACCTCGCGGATATCATCGAACCCGATCGTGCGGCACCCGGGCTGAAGGACCTGATCGGCCGCACGACCGCACACGACCCGAACGTGCGGATCGGCACGGCACACGAGCTCGGTCGCCTGCTCGCGCCGTGGTCGCGAGACGCGCCGTCGCCGGTCAAGCGAGCGCGGCCGACCCCGCTGCGCTCCCTGCACTCCGTGATCGTGTTCGCGCCGCGCGGTGTTGGCGACAGCGCGCGGCTGCACGTGGCCGAGGGAGTCCACCAGGAACTGCTGAATCAGCTCGTGGGGCGACCCCGCGTGCGCGTGCTGCCCCGTGCCTTCGGCTCGGCGGTGCCCGGCGAGGCCACGGTCGTCGAGCTCACCGCGTCCGGCGAAGTGCTCGTCGTCGCGATCCGTCGTGGGGACGCGCTCGCGACGACCCTGCAGCTCCCCCTCGACATGCCGGGGATCCCATTCGCGGCCGAGACGATCGCCAACGCCGTCACCGACGCGCACGTGCCCGGCACCCGCGACGACACGTTCGAGCTGCTGTTGCGTGCCCGCAGCGCTTCGCGCCTCGGCTTCATGGGGGTCGGTCCAGCGATCGAGCTGCTCGAGCGAGCGCGCGCGCAAGCGCCGGACGATCTGACGATCCTCGCCGAGCTGGCCTCGATCCTGGTGCGCTTCCGGTTCTTCGATATCTCGAGGCTCGAGTCGACGCGCGCGCTCGTCCGCAGGGTGAGCGAGGCCGCCCCCGAGCTCGCCGCGTCGCACGTCGCGGCGGGCTACCTCGAGCTCCACACCGGCGACGCCGTGGCGGCCGCGATCGAGTTTCGCACCGCGATCGCGCGCGCGCCGTACGACGCCGGAGGCCACGAAGGCCTCGGCCGGATGCTGCTCGAGGCCGGCTTCCTCACCGATGCGGTCGCCCGGCTCGACGAAGCGCTGGCGATCGCGCCGGATCTGAGCTCCGTGCAGTGGGAGCTGGCCCGCGCGCACGCGCTCGAGCAGAACTGGCTGGTTCACGACGAGCTGGTCGCGAGCTTCAAGAGCAGGGGGAACACGCGTTCGTTCGACCTCATGCGGTTCGCGTGGTGGCGCGGCGATCTCGTACGGCTCGCGGAGCTTCGCGAACACTATCCGCGCGACGCGTTCGCGACCGAGCTCGTCCAGCGGTGCTTCGCGATCGCGCTCGACCGTGAGTGGGCGGTTCACCGCGACCACGTGATCGCGTTCGCGATGCAGAAGCAATCGCCGAGCCGCCGGCTGATCGCGCTGCACGCGCAGCTCGCGGCCGAGGCCGCAGGACAGGCCGGCGACGCGGCGACGTGCATCGCCATGATCGAGCACGCGATCGCCCACGGGTTGTTCGATCTCCACTGGCTCGACCGTTGCCCGTTGCTCGAGCCGGCGCGGCGCAGCTCGCAGGCCGCGACGCTGCGGACGCGTGTCAAGCAACGCGCCGACGCGATCCTCGATGCGTTGTACGGCGATCTGACGATCGCCACTCGCAGTCGGTGAGCTGCCGAGTACGAGGCAGCTCGGTAGTCCCGCGCCAGGATCTCATCCAGCGTAGAATCACGCGCGATGTCCCAGTTCGATCAGAGCCAGGCCGAGTGTCACGTGCTCACGTTCAAGGAGGGTGCGCTCTCCGCGCTCGCCCACGATCTCGAGCTTCGCGTCGGTCGGTTCACGATCGACGTGGCCGCGGATCACTCGGTGGATGCGCGGTTCGATGCCAGCTCGTTGACCGTGCTCCACGCGGTCAAGGACGGACGGCCGAGCGGCGCGCTCTCGGATGGCGACAAGCGCAAGATCGAGAAGACGATCGTCGGCGATGTCCTCGATGCCCGACGCTACCCGGAGATCCACTTCCGTGCGCCCGCGCCGACCCAGACGAGCGACGGGTACGTGCTCGCGGGTGAGCTCACCCTGCATGGCAAGACGCGCCCGCTCGAGGTCCGCACCCGCGTCGTCGGCGCCTCGCAGGTCGCGGAGGTGGTCGTCCATCAACCCGAGTTCGGAATCAAGCCGTACAGCGCGATGCTGGGTACGCTGAAGGTTCGACCGGACGTGACGATCCGCGTCACCACCCCCTGGCCCGCCGGGAGCTGATCGACGCGACGGGTTCGCGCAGTTCCTGCGCCGGCGCGAGGTTGATGGATGCGGCCGAAGCCAGCGGGTCCGAGTGTGGCTACGCTGCTCGCGCGATGACCAAGCCAACGTATGCGTTCGCGTTCGAGGATGGGGATGGTCGGAACAAGCTCTTGCTCGGCGGCAAGGGCGCGAACCTGTGCGTGATGACGCAGATCGGGCTCGACGTCCCGCCTGGCTTCGTGATCACCACCGACGCGTGCCTCGCCTACCTCGAGCACGACCGGCTTCCGGACGGCCTGATGGCCGAGGTCCGCAGCCACGTCGCGACCCTCGAGCGCAAGACCGGCAAGCGGTTCGGCGACGCCGCGAACCCGTTGCTGGTCTCCGTTCGCTCGGGCTCGGCGATGTCGATGCCCGGGATGATGGACACCATCCTGAACCTCGGGCTCGACGAGCGCACCGTGGAAGGGCTGGCGCGGCTCACCGACAACCCGCGGTTCGCCTACGACTCGTGGCGACGCTTCCTCCAGCTGTTCGGAAAGATCGCGATGGCGATCCCCGACGAGCCGTTCGACGAGGCGATGCAGACGCTCAAGCGCGAGACCGGTACCGTCCAGGACGTGGACCTGTCCGCCGAACAGCTGCACCAGCTGTGCCGGAGCTTCCTCGCGATCTGCGACCACCACACCAGGACGGCGTTCCCGAGCGATCCGTACGCCCAGCTCGAGCTCGCGATCGCCGCGGTGTTCCGATCGTGGGGAGGCAAGCGCGCGGTCGACTATCGCCGGCAGTTCAAGATCACCAAGGAGATGGCCAACGGCACCGCGGTCAACATCTGCACGATGGTGTTCGGCAACATGGGGGACGATTCGGCGACCGGCGTCGGGTTCACGCGCAACCCCGGGACCGGCGAGAACGTGATCTACGGCGAGTACCTGGTCAACGCGCAGGGCGAGGACGTGGTCGCCGGGATTCGCACGCCCAAGCCGATCGCTGCGATGGAGCAGGAGATGCCGGCGCTCTATCTCGAGTTGCTCGAGCTGCGGCGCAAGCTCGAGGCGCACTTCAAGGAGGTCCAGGACTTCGAGTTCACGATCGAGCGCGGCCGGCTGTACTGCCTGCAGACGCGCAACGGCAAGATGAACGCGCACGCGAGTGTGGTGACGTCGATCGAGATGGTCGCCGAGCAGCTGATCGACAGGTCGCGAGCGTTGCTGCGGATCAGCCCGATGCTGCTCGAGCAGCTGCTGGTGCCGCAGCTCGCAGCCCATACGATCGCACCGCTCGCCCGCGGGCTCCCGGCCTCGCCCGGCGCGGCCTCGGGCAAGATCGTGTTCGACGCGGATACCGCCGAGGAGCGCGGCAAGCACGGCGACAAGGTGATCCTGGTCCGCGAGGAGACGAAGCCCGAGGATATCCACGGGTTCTTCGCCGCGCAGGCGATCCTGACCAGCCGCGGCGGCAAGACCTCGCACGCGGCGGTGGTCGCGCGCGGCATGGGCAAGCCTTGCGTGTCGGGTTGCGAGGCGATCCAGATCGACGTTCGCGAACGCCGCGCGACCGTCGGCGGCAACGTGTTGCACGAGGGTGACGTGATCACGATCGACGGGTCGACCGGGAACGTCTACCCCGGGGAGATCGCGACGATCGAGGCCGAGTTCTTCGCCGAGCTGGCGACGCTGCTCGGCTGGGCCGACGAGGTCGCGCGGCTCGACGTCATGGCCAATGCCGACACGCCACGCGACGCCGCCCGTGCGCGCAAGTACGGTGCGGTCGGGATCGGACTGGTGCGCACCGAGCGGATGTTCAACGACGTCAAGCGGCTCCCGATCGTGCAGGACATGATCCTCGCCGACACGCCCGAGCAGCGGCAGGTCGCGCTCGATCTGCTGCTGCCGATCCAGCGCGAGGACTTCAAGGGCATCTTCCGGGCGATGACCGGGCTGCCGGTCACCGTGCGCCTGCTCGATCCTCCGATGCACGAGTTCCTCCCCACCATCTCGCAGCTCGAGTTCGAGATCAGTCACCTTCGCCAGCTCCAGCGCGCCACGCGATCGGTGACCGAGCTACCGGAGACGCTGCGCCTGCTCGATCCCGAGCTACCCCGCGAGTACGTGGATGGCCTCGCGAAGCTGGGCGCCAGCCTGGCGCCGTACAGTGACTCCCCCCGGGTCAACACCGTGCTCGCGCGTCGCGAGGCGATGCTCGACAAGGTCCACGTGCTCGCCGAGGTCAACCCGATGCTCGGCCACCGCGGCGTCCGCCTCGGGCTCAGCTTCCCCGAGATCTACCGGATGCAGATCCGCGCCATCCTGGAGGCGACCGCCGAGTGCATCGTCGAGGGCGTCACCGTGCGGCCCGAGATCATGGTGCCGCAGGTCGCCGAGCCCGAGGAGCTCGCGCGGGTCAAGGTGCTGCTCGACGAGGTCAAGCGCGACGTCGAGGCTCGCTACAAGACCACGCTCGACGTCAGGTTCGGCACGATGATGGAGGTCGTCCGGGCGTGCCTGAGGGCGGCCCCGCTCGCGGCGATCGCCGAGTTCTTCTCGTTCGGCACCAACGATCTGACCCAGGCGACGTTCTCGTTCTCGCGCGAGGATGCCGAGAACAAGTTCCTGCCGATGTACACGCAGCTCGAGATCTTGCGCGACAACCCGTTCGAGGTCCTCGACGTCAAGGGGGTGGGGCGGCTCGTACAGCTGGCCGTGCGCGACGGCCGCGAGGTCAAGAAGGATCTCCACATCGGGATCTGCGGCGAGCACGGAGGGCATCCAGATTCGATCCGGTTCTGCCACTTCGTCGGGCTCGACTACGTCTCGTGCTCGGGTCCACGTGTCCCGATCGCGCGGCTCGCCGCCGCCCAGGCCAAGCTGCGCGAGCACGAGTACGACGCCAGCGTCCTCGTCTGAGGCGAGCGTATGTACGAAATCTTGATCTGATTCGCTGGAACAACCTCGTAAGCGGCATTGCTTCGACGGAACGATTCGCTACACCCGCTCTCGAAAGCGTCAGCGACACCGCAGAAGCGCGGACGCACTTGTCTCATCATGGTGGCGTGTCGCGATGGCCATTCTCGATTGCACCGCTGTTGTGCGCGTGTTCGTTCGATCCGGAGGCAGCCGGCGGCGACGGCGGCGGCACCGTCGATGCGTCGACGATTTCGCGCTGTGATGCACCCGGTGCCTTCGCCGACGGCCTGACGCCGGCGAGCACGATCTTCGTCGCACCGACGACCACCGGGACTCCAGATGGATCGATGGAGCATCCCTTCACCTCGCTCGAGGCGGCGCTGGCGGGTCGCACACCGGGAACCCGCGTACTCCTCCAGCCGGGGACGTATCCCGGCGAGGTGATCGACACGCTGCGTGGCACCGCGACCTCGCCATTCTGGATCGAGGGGCCATCGACCGGGCCGCGCGCCGTCTTCACATCGCCGTTGCAGCTCGTTCGTCCGCACTACCTCGTCGTCCGGCACCTCGACCTCGCGCCCGCGACCGGAGCCCCCTTCACCGTCGACGATGCAGAGACTCGCGTCGAAGGCACGGCGCACCACGTCGCCATCGACGACCTCCGCATCACCGGACCGGCGAACGCGAACTGCGTGCTGCTCGCCGGGGTCGACGACGTCAGCGTCGCGCGGATCGAGACCACCGGGTGCACCACCGGCGTGCGCATGGTGGGCGTGCATCGTGCCGTGCTGACTCGGCTGCGCATCACCAGCCCGATGTACGCGGGCGTCATCGTCGCCGGCGGCTCCGATCGAGTCGACATCCGGCAGAGCGTGATCCTCGATCCCGGGACGCGTGCGATCTGGCTCGGCGGCGCCTCGGACGAGAACGAGTTCCGGCCGCCGCTGACCGTCACCGACGGAAACTTCGAGGTGGCCAACGTGCGCGTCCTCAACAACGTGATCGTCGGCGACCAGGCCGATGCCATCCCCTGCAGCCTGTGTCGCGAGGTGCTCGTCGCCGGCAACCTGATCATGGGGAGCTGGGCGCGCGTCGGACGGCTCATCGCCGAGCACGGCGCGATCAACGGCTACAACTTCCTGTCCTCCGGCAAGATGCGCTGGATCAACAACGCGGTCGACGTGCTCGGCAACGCCACCCCATTCCAGGCCGACGGCGGCACCGAGCTCGCCACCGTGACCTTCTCGCACAACCTGTGGAACAACACGACGGCGCCGCCGGCCGGCGACCCCGCGATGGTGCTGGGCATGCCGTCGGGCTACGACACGACCGGCCGGCTCTGCGCCGGCGCTGCCGCCCACGCCGGCATCACCCTGCCCGAGCTCGAGGGAACGCTCGAGGGAGACTGCCGTCCCGATCCACCCTCGATCGGACCCGACGAGCCGGGCCCGGGCTGTTGATCAGCGCGCGCCGCGCTGGCGCAGATACTCGATCACGAGGTCCGGCCGGTCGCTCTGCACGATGTCGACTCCGAGGTCGAAGATCGCGGCGTACGGAGACACGTCCGGATCGCCGATCGCCGCGGCATCCTCGAAGAACACGTCGCTCAAGCTGCGGGTCCCGCGCTGGTGCACGAGCGCCGAGCCGGCTTGCCGATCGGCGGTCTCGAGCTCGACGATCACCGGTAGCCGCGGCGCGAAGTGATCGAGCTGGCTGACGAGCTCGGTCTCGCTCGCGGGACGGATGTGGAAGTGCAGGGTCGGATCGATCGCGAGCGCCTGATCGATCTTCGCGATGCTCGACGTATCGAAGATCGCCCACTCGACCGCATCGGCATCCTGGATCGCCTGGACGAGCAGATCGACGCGATCGGTCTTGTTGGCGTCGACGAGCACGACCACGCGGCCCGCGCAGGTCTGCAGCACCTCGAGCAGCGTCGGGATTCGCTCGCACGAGAAATCTCCCGCGAGCGTGCCCGGCTCGATCCGCAGCGCCTGGACCTGCGCGAGCGTCAGGTCGCTCACGGTGCCGCTGCCGTCGGTGGTGCGATCGACCTCGGTGTCGTGGATGTTCACGAGCACGCCGTCGGCCGTCGGGCGCGGATCCGTCTCGACGAATTCGACGCCGAGCGCGATCCCGGCACGGTACGCCGAGAGCGTGTCCTCGGGGGCCAGCACGCCGAGCAGGCCTCCCGCGCCGCGGTGCGCCGCGACCTGCGGCGTCCGGCAGCCCGGATCGAGCGCACAGGCGACGGGGATCGGACTCGCGCGCGCGGGCACGCCGCTCGCGGTGCAGTCGAACAGCGCCGGATCGAGGATCGGACCCGCGATCGCAGCGTCGGGCGGCGCGCTGCTGCCGCCGCATCCGGCGAGGACGATCATCGCGAGTGCGCGGTTCATCGCCTGGCTCTCCGGGACATCACGCGCAGTCCGAGCACACACACCGCGACGATCACCACCTCGGCGACGAGCCACACGAACTGCCGGCCGTCCGGATCGCCGTCGAGCACGAAGCCGATCGCGCGCGCCAGCCCGATTCCGGCCATCGCCCACAGGAGCAACCCGACCACGCTCCGCAGCCACGGCTTCACCGCCGGCAGCCAGACCACGAACGCGCCGATGCCGACCAACGTGCCACCCCAGCTCGCGCGCAGGTTGATCACCTGCGTGGGCTTCTCGTGAGGCAGACCGAACGCGTCCGCGACGACGAGCGGTGACGCCGCGAGGAAGCCGCCCGCGACGACCAGCACCAACCCGAGCGCGATCTGGATGTGCCGGCGAGTCACATCGCGAAGGTACCGTGTTGATCTCGACAAACCCTCGTAAATCTCGCGCGCGAGCTGCTGGTCCTTCGTGAGCGCCGGATCCGCGGCGGCGTGCGTGCAACCCGCGAAGACGAGGGCAACCAGGGCGCGATGCGACATGGCGCGAGAGTGGCCGGCTCGGGCCGCTCGATCAACCTGGAAGCCAGGTTCGTCGCGTCACCTGACTTGCGAACGCACCGGGGTTGGATGACGCTGGCTCGTCCTCGGGATCGAGCGAGCTAGCCTTCTGTCCACGGCGATACGCCGTGGCTGTTCGAGACCTGTCATGAAGCACGTGGTGCACTCACCCCCGGCGCCGTCCAAGGACGGAACACACGCTGACGGCTCCGTTCGCCGGGGGCGCGCGACCGACTGCAGAGCAAGTGGCTCTCGTTCCCGAGGACGATCCTGCTGGCCGCCCGTGGTGGACGCCCACCGTGGAGGCAGCTGGCCGTCGTAGATTTCGTACAGGACCACGTTCCCGTCGACCAGCGCTACGATCGAGCCGTGCACTGCTAAGGTGGCCGCCCATGGGTTTGACGACGATCGAGGGCGGGCTGCGCGATGACCATCTGCTCGACGGCGCGCTCCAGCACTCCGCGCCGGGGTTCGCGCTCGGCGAGCGGCTAGCGCAGCTCTATCCCGAGCTGCAGATCGTCGAGGGCACGACCGCGCTGTTCAACGTCCAGTCGTTCGCCAACGACGGCAAGTGCACGATCGAGGCGCGCCGCGACCTCTACCAGCAATACGACACCGACTGGGTCCCCGACCACGGCTTCCATCACCGGCCCACCAACGCCTGGCTGACCGTGACGTGGGAAGGCGCATCGCTCCAGGTGGTCCTGCTCGCATGGGAGGCCCGCTACGGCGAGAACACTCGCTACTACGTGATGTCCCGTAGCCGCGACTCGTGCAAAGCCTTCATCGAGGCCGTGTGCCGGTGGAACCACGACGTCCGCGGCGAGATCCTCGTCTACGCCGGTGGCTGCTTCAGCAAGCACACCAAGCTCTACGAGGCCATCACCGCTTCGAGCTTCGACCAGCTCGTGCTCGAGGGTTCGCTCAAGCAACAGATCCGCGACGACTTCACGCAGTTCCTCGTCTCGCGCACGACCTACGAGGAGCACGGCGTCCCGTGGAAGCGTGGCGCGCTCTTCATCGGCCCGCCGGGCAACGGCAAGACCCTGTGCGTGAAGGACCTCGTTCGCTTGCTCGCGATCCCGTGCCTCTACGTCCAGAGCTTCGAGGCCCAGTTCTCGACCGTGCAGGCCTCGATCGAGGAAGTGTTTCGCCGTGCGCGCTCGACCGCGCCCTGCATCCTCGTGCTCGAAGACATCGACTCGCTCCTCACCGACGACAGCCGCTCCTACTTCCTCAACGAGCTCGACGGCTTTGCCGTCAACACCGGCGTCATCACCCTCGCCACCACGAACCACCCCGAGAAGCTCGATCCGTCGATCGTCCAGCGCCCGAGTCGCTTCGATCGCAAGTACCACTTCGTCCTGCCCGATGCCGCGACACGCGCCGAGTACGTCACCAGCTGGAACGAGCGCCTCCGGCCTGCCTTGCGGCTCTCGGAGCCCGGCCGCGCACGCGTCGTCGAGCTCACGCATGGCTTCTCGTTCGCCTACATCCAGGAGGTCTTCGTCTCGTCGATGATGCGCTGGATGGCCACGCGTGACTCGATCGGGATCCTGCCGGTCGCGCTCGCACAGATCGACGTGCTCCGCGAGCAGATGCAGAGCGTCTCGCCGGAATCATCGAAACCGGACTCGAAGCCGCTCTGATCTCGGGGCCGTTGGACGGTCGAGCCATCAGAGCAGCACCCGGATGCGGTCGCGAAACCGCTCCGGGATCCCGGCGGCGACGAGCGCCAGCACCTGATCTCGCGGATAGCGCATCGAGAAGTGCTTGAGCACGATGTGCCGGCACGCGACGCGATCGCCGAAGTGTTCGAGCGCGTGCGCGATGTCCGACAGATGCGTGTGCAGCTTCTTCGCCGCGAGCTCCTGCTCGCCGGCCTCGAGGAACGTCGCCTCGATGATCAAGATCGGCGAGGCCCAGATGTGCGCCTGTTCGACGAGCGAACCACCGATGCAATCGCCGATGAACGTGACGAGCGGCTCGTCGACATCGAGCTGCACATCGACGCCGGTCTTGCGGAGCTTCGCGATCTCGGGCCCGGGCAGCTCGAGGTACTCGGCCTTGAGCTTCCGCTTGTGCGCGAGGATCGTATAGCCAAGGCTCGGGACGCTGTGCCGCACCGGGAACGCCCGGACGCGGAGATCCTTGCGATACGGCAGCACGACCAGCTCCTCCGTCGGAACCAGCCCATGAAAGCTCGGGGTCTCGACGCCATCTTCCGGCACACCCTCGAACTGCGCCTCCGCCCGGATCCAGCTCTCGCAGCCGGCACGGATCTCCTCGGGCAGGAAGTACGTGGCCGGGCGCGCATTGCCAACCATCCGCCGGAGCTGCCAGTGGCGAGGCAGACAGCGCGCATGGTCGCCGTGCGCGTGGGTGAGGAAGACGTGGTTGATCGACAGCGACGACAGCGGGCATTCGCCCATGTCGAAGCAGAGATCGAGCTCGGGGATCTGGACGTACGTGGCGAGCCCCGAGATCGAGAATCCGGCGACTGTCACGGTTCCGAGATCGAGCGCGACCTGGCGGAGCGCGTTGAGGTGTTCCATGGCATCACGGTTTCGTGGAGGAGGTCCGACAACGCGTCCGACGACGCGTCGATCGACCCGGCGATCGCCGGATGCAGCGGCCGATCTCTAGCACACGGTCGTGGCGTTGTCGTCGACGCTCCGTTCATCCACCGGACCGAGCGAGCCGCGCTGGCCCATCGGCCGCGATCGCGTCGCAGATCGTGTCGAGCACGTCGAAGATCTCCCACGGTTCGCGCTTCGTATTGCGGGCGATCAGGTGCGCCGTTCGGTGCTCCAGATCATCGATCCGCTTGCCTCTCCAGAGCTTGTCCGCGAGCGCCACGAGCAGGTCCTCGAGGGTAGCGTTCGGGGCGTCCCACGATGCGTGCGTCACACAGAACCTCGCGATCGTCGTTGGGACGCCGTGGTCCCGCAACAATCGCTCGCCGGCCGCTTCGTGTTCGTGACCTTCCGCGCGCGTCTCGTCGGGATGCAGGATCTTCCCGGCATCGTGTACGGCTGCGCCGACCAGCACGAGCTCGCGATCGAATGCCAGCGCCAGCTCGCGGTGGAGGCGATCGCACAGCAGGACGGCCGCTTCGAGCACCAGCTCGTGATGGCGGACCAGCCAGGCAGATGCCCCGAGCTCGGCAAGCAACTGGAGCGTACGAGCCGGCGTCATCGAAGCACCCGAGTACTCCAGCGTGACAGCCGCAGCAAGCACATGGCGATCACGACCGTGCTTCCGCTGGCGCATCAGGCGACCGTCCGGATATTGTCGCCTCGATGCTCCCCGTGATGAGCGCCGAGGCGATCTTCGAGGAGGTCATCGTGACGCCTCGCAGGTCGTTTCCTGCGCTGCCCGATCTCCGGCTTGTCGAGCGGCCGGGATGGCTGCAGATCGTGACGCCCTCGATCAAGACCGGCGGCCTCAACGAGGTCCTGTACTCCGCCCTCGACGAGCGCGATGCCGACGCGATCATCGACGCGACGATCGCCGGGTATCGCGAGCTCGGGCTCAAGTTCCGGTGGAACGCCGGTCCGGGCAGCGCGCCTCCAGATCTCGCACAGCGCCTCGAGCGCCGGGGCCTCGTCGGGAGCTCGGGCCGCGGCATGGCGCGCTCGACGAGCGACCTCACCGACGAGCGCGATCCCGCGATCCACATCGAAGAGATCGACGCGGCCACCATCGAACAATTCTCGCGCGTGATGGCAGAGGGCTGGAGCCTGGAGCTCCCGCCGCTCGCGAACGTGAACGACATCATCGTTGCCACGGCAGACCGCCGGCATCGCCTGTTCCTGGCGCGCTACGACGGCGAGCCGGCCGCGGTCGCGAGCTACGTCGCATTTCCGCGATCGGCGTACTTGATCGGCGGTGTCGTGCTGCCACGGTTTCGCGGGCGCGGACTGTACCGAGCGCTCGTCCACGCGCGGATGCTCGATGCGCAGGCGCACGGCATCTCGCTCGCGACCTCGCACGCCCGCGAGGCGACCTCGGCTCCGATCCTCGAGCGACTTGGCTTCGAGACGATCTGCCGGTTCCCGATGTACTTCGGCTGAGCATCCGCCGGTCGCACTTCGAGATCGACGTGCCAGACTCGTGCGACCCATGAAGCCACGAGCCTTCGCGCTGCTCACCACATGTCTGCTCGCGTGCAGCTCGTCACCACAGGAAGCCGCACCGGTGTCCGAGATCGACGAAGCGAAGATCATCGCATCCGTGAAGACCGTGCTGCCGGTGTTCGCCGGCGGTGTACAGCAACCCAGCGAGCGCGAACTTGGTCTCGGCGGTGTCGGGATGGCCCTCGCCGAGCGCAGCCGCGCGAGTCGTCATCGCGGTGGTGAGCGTCCTGATCGCCTCGTCGCGTTGGCCAAGATCTCCGAGAATCTTCCCGAGCGTGTCGAGTGCGCGTCCCGTGTCGGGATGCGTATCGCTTCCGAGCTTGCGAAACAAGCGCAACGGTGACTCCTGATAGTTGGTGATCGGGTGCGGATCAAGACTGGGGTGCTGTTGGCCAGGTCGTCGTGGCCCGAGAGTCATTTCACCGCGGCTCCGAACCGAGTAAACACGGCGAGCATGTCGAGATACAAGCAACTCGGGTCCGCGCTCGCAGCCGTTCGGCGTCACAACGCAGTCGAGCACGCGCAGATCGCGCAACTCGCGAACGACCTGATGCGCGCCGTTTGCGTCGACTTCGACATCCCGTCTCCGACCGGCCACATCCATTTGGGTCGGATCGAAGGGCTCGAGGATCCAAACCTGATCCACACGCCAATCCCCAAGAACCCGAGCTATCGCACGGTGCTCACGCTCATGATCCACGACGACCCGCCGGTACCCGGCATCACGCCAAAGATCACGCCGTTCAACCTGACCTTGTTTCCGCGCGGTGACGCCGACTTCGATATCACGATCCTCGACGACGCCGATCCCATTCGCGTCACGCTCGGCGATCCAACCTCGTACAAGCTGTTCGCGAATGCCATCTACGAGTCACTCATGCGGCGGCTCTCGATCGATCGTGGCTCACCGTTCTCCGGTCCGGTGCCCGACGTCAACTGAACCGGACGGGACATGCGCGTCACACGCCGGCGATCACGCGACCCGGGAGCGACCGCTTCGCGGCGATCGGCAACACCACCAGCTCGCCCCGCACGTCGCCGCGTGCCGCGGCCAGTCGCCGTTGACGATGAATGAGCTCGAGTCGTAGGGGGTACCCGACGAGATTACGCGCCGTGACAACCTCGCGACCGCGTTACCCTGAACCAGTCGTGCTGGGCATCCTCGTCTACGTCGATCACGAACGGCTCGCCGGGCTTCGCGGCAACCCCGGAGAGCGGTGGACGATCCGCCGCGGTGATCTGCTGGCCCGCGAGCTGCTGAGGCAGTCCGGCTGGAGGTTGTACGTCACCACGATCCGGGAGGATCGGCCTCGCCTGATCGCGTACGTCGACGACGTGGCGGTCGATCGCGACGAGCTCGGCGATGCGACGACCTGTGACCTCGATCTCACGCCGATGCTCGAACGGCTCGGCTGCCAAGGCGGCGTCGACAGATTCCCGACCTGGGCGATGCAACCCCGGGTGTTGACCAGGAGCGACGCTGATCTGTTCCGCTACCACCTCGGGCTTCCACTCGACCTGATCGCCCCGCCGCCGGCCTTGCCACCCAGGCCACCGCCACCGCCACCGCTGACCGGGTTCGAGCACGACGCCACCGCGATGAGGCTACTGGCGGCGGTCTACGAAGATCTCGCATCCGATTCGAACCGGATGGTCCTCGCCGATCGGTTGCTCGAGCTCGGAGATCCGCGCGGCGAGATGATCGCGCTCCAGCTCGCCCGCGGCCGGTCCAGAAGACCGGCGTCACCTCGCGAGCGCGAGCTGATCACTCACTACGGTCATAGCTGGGCGAAGCTGCCGGGGCTCGCACTGTACGGGTTTCGTCGCGGATTCCTCGCGACGGCCGTGGTCGATGATCGAGCGACTCAGGACCGGGGGTGGCACGAACACCCGGCCTGGGCGACCGTCGAGGAGCTGGAGACTCGCAACCCCGCGCTCTTGCTCGCACCGGGGTTGAGATCGCTGGGGCGAGTCGCGATCCCCGGCGAGTTGCTCGAGAGTCTCGCGTCTCACGATCGCCCACTGGGGCTCCACACGATCGTCGGCATCTCCGTCAACTCGGGAGGTCGGCTGGTGCAGGGTGGCGTCGCGCTCCCACTGCACGAGTTGCAGCCGCTGGTCCGGACCAGGATGCTCGATGGGCTCCGTTCGATGAGCATCTCGATCGAAACGGCGCCGCTGGCCGAGCAAGCCGATCGCTTTCTGAGGACCCGACTCGGCATGCATCTCGAGCATGTCGAGCTGTTCACGCGCGATCTCGCTGCGGTCGAGCCCGAGCCGTGGCGTCTCGTCTACGAGCGCAACCGGCCGCTGTCCCTGGGGCTCCGCGGCGTCGTCGACGGCTGGCTCGTCGTCGTCGTCCGCCAGCGCGGCTCGATCGTCGTGCAGCTTGGAGCCCCGGCGACCGCGCGGCAGCCGAGCATTGCGCCGATCGTGCCCGCGATCGCGAGCCTCGGGTACGGACTCGGGTCGATCAAGGTCGAGCGTGTCGGGGACCGATTCGGGATCGATCTGCAACCGGTCGTCGAGGAGCTGTGGCGGGCATTCCCGATCGTCGAGCTTGTCTCGACGCACCGCTGGCGCTCGCCCTGACCGACGCGGTTACTCGCGCGTCTCGATCGCGTCGTAGATCGCGCGCGAGAGGAGCTGGGTCACTCCGTGGTCGAGCTGCAGGATCTCGACCGGCAGCGAGGCGCCCTGGGCAGTCAAGGTCCCGCGTGCGATCGTGATCTCGCCGTAGGGAACCGAGGTCCACGGCTCGGGCCGGAACGCGAACTGCCTCCCGGTGTTCGACGGATCCCTCCGCCTCGCCACGACCGTCCATCCGCAACCGGAGCCGATCGCGCGACCCCGACCGCGCGCTGACCGTGCTTCGGTCCCTCGATGCACACTCGTCCGCTGTTTCGCCGATTGCCGCCCGTTCGGGGCCAGGGCGACTCGGCGAGGACAAAGCGGAGAGGGAGCGGGTCCATGAGCGATCGTGGATACACCGATGATCGCGGCGCACGCAGGTCGGGTCGCTCCGGAACCACTCTCGACCGGTCCAAGAACACGCACCTACGAGATTGGTCGAGTTTCTTCGCGACAGATCGCTCGGGCCTCCTCCTCGAGGGTGAACCAAGGAGACCGTTCATGTACTCGCGACCTCATCCAACCGCTGACACCCGGAACCACAGGCCCGCGCGCCGCCACTTACTCGGCTGGCTCGCGCTCGTGCTGGCCTGGCTCTCGTTCTCGTCGACACCCGCGCGCGCCGGCACCACGAACATCGACTGGCCGGACTTCGATGGCGTGCTCGCCGCCGACTGCGACATCATCGATGTGAAGATCGAGCCCAACGCCGTCTCGCAGGCCGCGGTCGAGTTCGTGCTGAAGACCGGTCCAGCCATCGGCTGGTACAAGGGCATCCAGATCAGCGACAACAACGGCAACCTCCATCTGCTCGCCTCGAAGGGCCCGAGCTCGACGGATGTGACGTCGTTGCCGGCCGGCTGGGTGGTGGGCGGCTTCCTGCGGTTCGAGAAGGCCAGGATCCTCGGCGTTCACACCGGCGTCTACGACCTCACGGATCTCAAGCCGCTGACCAAGGGCTCGCGGGTCACGTTCACGTGGGTCCAGGACGAGTGTCGCGGGATCAGCGTCGGCTACTACCCGACGAAGTCGACGATCCCGACCTGGCTCGTGCCCGGCGAGACCCGCCGCGTGACCGTCGCGGTGACGAACTTCAGCCAGGCGTGGCTCGTGGACCGGCGCTACGAGTTCTTCGACAAGGGCCCGGGACACTTTGGTGTGACGCCGTTGCCGCTCGCGAAGACCGTCCATTTCATGGCCGACTACAGCTTCGAGATCACGATCACGGCACCGAAGACACCGGGCACGTACACGCTCGACCTCGGCCTGCACCAGCGAGGCGGCTACGCGGCCACGGTCAAGCGACAGCAGATCGCGGTGCAAGACACCGAGCCGAAACTGCCGGCACCACCGCCACCGCCGAAGCTGATCATGGTCCCCGATGTGCTCGGCATGTCGGCCGCGGATGCAGGGACGGCGATCATCGACGCGGGGCTCCAGATCATCGCGGTCGATGCCAATCCGCTCAACCCCAACAAGACCGTGATCGCTCAGTCCCCGCTTCCGGGTGAGATGATCCAGGAGAGGGGCGCCGTGTGGCTCCTCTACGAGCTCGATACCGCGGCGGCCGTGGGATTCGCGGACATCAGCATCACCAACTGCAGCCGCAACGCGTACATCGTCTACAAGTTCGACGGCGACGTCTGGAAGGAGCAGGGGCCGCTCGCGTCGCAGCTGGGGGACGCCAATGTCTGCCCGAAACAGGGATCGAAGCCGTTCGAGGGCTCGCTCGATGATGGTGCACCGAACCTCTACGTCGTCGTCGATCCGCAGCTGTGCAAGGACCCGTCGAACGTGCGATGTCGCGTCTACGAGTGGGCAGGGTGGGGCGACTCGAATGGGCCGACGTTCCTGGAGGAGCTGCGGTAGCCGGGGTTCACCGCTGCGCGGCGCGCAGCGCGAGCACGGCGGCGAGACCTTCGTCGCACGTCGGGCGGATCTGGTCGGGCGGGAGGACGAAGCCGCTGCGGCCCTTGGGGCGGAGCTCGATCGTGTAGGAGAACGCCTCGGCCTCGCCGTACATCCAGTCGGTCATGGTGCCACCGGCGGGATACAGCTCGACGCTCGACATCAGGCTGTAGCGAGTCTCGTGCTTCGCGAACATCGCCGACGCCATGCGGTCGCCGACGGCGGCGAACCGATCGCGATCCTTCGCCGGCGCCGCGGTGTAGCCCCACGGGTACAAGAGGAGCTGGCCGTACGCGTGGAAGTCCACGTGCACCGCGATGCGCTCGCGCTTGGCCAGATCGCGCAGCGCGATGGTCTCGGGCTCCGAGAACGCGTACTCGCCGCGATAGACCTCGGAGCGCTCGTTGTGGCTCGAGCCCGCGGCACCCCAGCCCACCGAGAAGTTGCGGTTGAGGTCGACGCCGTGACGGTCGCGACGGCTCTTTCGCCAGTAGCGGTTCGTGCTCCACGAGTACTGGTAGCCGTCGGGGTTCACGATCGGCATCACCCACAGCTCGGTGCGATCGACGAACGCGCGGATCGCCGGATCGTGGTCGTAGTCGCGGATCAGCCGATCCGCAACGCAGGTGGTGACCATCGTCGCGATCCACTCGCGCGCGTGCTGGGTGCCGCTGATGAGCATCGGCGTTGCGTCCGGCTGCGTGCCGCCGATTCGCAGCGCCCACAGCGGGCGACCCTCGACGGAAGCACCGAGCGCGTGGAGCTGCACCCGATCGGGGGCGAGCTCGGCGAGCTCCTGGAGGTGGGCGCTGATCGCGCGATAGTCGCGGTACTCGCCGAACCAGTCGGCCGGCTGCGCGGCGTGCGGATCGTGCAGGCGCGCGGCTTCGGCCCGCGCCACGGCATCGATGTCGGCGACGAGCACTTGCCACGAGACGTGCGCGGCATCGAGGCGCACCAGTGCGTCGCTCGTCACGACGACATCGAGCGGGAGGCCGGCGCCTCGGGTCTCGCTCCAGATATCGACCGCGAGGGACTCGGCGATCGCACACGCCGACGGGGCTTCGCACGACACCCGGATCGCGACGCGGGTGGGCGGAGTCGACGAGAGCTGCGCGAAGATCGCAGCGGCGCACGACAGGAGGCCCAGCCCGGCAGGCGCGATCCAGCGCAAGGCTCGATCGCCACCCAGGAATGATTCGCGAACAGCCGGCGTCACGCCTCAGTGTAGCCTCACTCGGCGGCGATCAGTCGTTCGAAGATCGGGGGCTTCACTGCGGCAGCTGCCGACTTGTCCCTCCACCGGCGACTCGATCTCTCGAGCGCGGCGACCTGGCGCTCGAGCTCGCACACCACCTCGCGCTGGCGATCGAGGCTCTGCTTCTTCGTGCCGAGATCGAACACGAGCTCCTTGCCCTGCAGCGCGGCCTCGGCGTGCGCGTGCTTGACCGAGACTCCCGCCTTCTTCAGCAGATCCGAGCGACGCAGCTCGAGCTCCGGAGTCACGACAGCTGCTTGTTGAGCTCGACCTCGCGCGACGCGGCCTGGCGATCGATCTCGGCCTGCGCGATCCCCTGACAATGCACGTGTCCGCACTGTCCGCAGGTAGAGCTGGAGGAATGCAATGAGACCGATGCTGTGTCGAACACCTCCCCGGAGTTGAAGAAGGCAACGTGGTCAGCTCGAATCCGTACGCCCAGTCCTGGGCTTGAGATCCGAGCCAACCAACCGCGGCACCCGTGGCGAACCCGCGCGCGGTTGCTCGCAGCCGGCATCGATCCTGCGAACACCGACGGTGAGAACCAGACGGGTCTCCACTTCGCAGCAACGTCAGACGAGCCAACGGTCGTTCGACGCTTGCTCGACGCGGGCACCGATCCCAATTGCACCGACGATCAAGGGCGAACGCCGCTGCTCCTCGTGTGCGGAGAGGGAGCTCACGAGGTCGCAGGCTTGCTGCTCGACCGAGGCGCGGCCATCGACGCCGCCGACGACGATGGCGAGACGCCCTTGATGCGTGCGTGCATCTGGAAGGACGCGCTGGTCGAGCCTCTCATCTCACGCGACGCAGACCCAGACATCCGCGCCAAGGGCGGCAAGTGTTGCCAGCGGAGCTGCACGCAAGGAGATCGCAGACGCGCTGGCGATGGTGCGGACCCAGGAAGCGCTCGAGGCATTCCTGCCGTGGCTCGGAAAGTCCGCGGTCGCGACGCCGCTCAAGCGCGCCTTCAAGGCACAACCCGAGGTCGCGGCAAGCCTGCTGAAGCCACACGCGACGGGGACTGGCAAGCCCGCCGCCGCGGCCAAGGCGATCCTCGCGAAGCTCGCCTGATAGACGTCTGCGGTCATCACGGTCGCGGACGCCTTGACCTGTTGCTGGCAGCGCGTGCACACGTACTTGCCAGTCGCCGGAGGAGCCGCGACCGCGGCCAGTGCCTCCTGCATCCGGGCATCGAGGAGATGGTTGTCGACCACATTCGTTTCGCGCAGCGTGCCGACAAGCACCTGCACGACGGTTCGAAGCAGCACGATCTCCTTCGCCATTGCCCGACCCGAGCGTCGACGCCGTCGAGCTCACGCTCGGTCTGGTCGACGATTCGGTTCAGGAGGTTGCGCTCGCCCCAGAAGCCGACGTTTGCGGTCCAGATGTCCCAGTTCGTGAATCGCTGCATCCTGAGGAGGCTAGCACTCGAGGTCCGCGGTCTCGATTCGCCGGCGGTGCGACACCGATCGCGCCACATTCACTTCGCGACTCGCGCGCATCCGACTCGCCGTACAATCGAGGAGTGTCCGCCGACGTTTCGTCCGATCTGCGTGCTGCATGGAGCGAGCGAAGCGAGACCGACCGCAAGGCATTCGTTGCCTCGATCGTCGAGCTCATCGCCGCGAAGCTGAGAACGGACACGGCTCCGTGGTACCCGGGTGCGTCTCAACAAGAGCCGCACGTCCAGGTCCATGCCGCAAAGCAGCTGAACCGCCGGTTGACGCTCTGCTTCGTCGCGGACCATCTGACCTACTGCTTCGCCCAGTCGGGATCCGACTGGGCGGATCACTACATCTTCGTCGGTGAAGCGACGTTCGAGGAGGGCAGTCGTGTCGACGAGAGCTTTGCGCTCGTCGAGCACGTGCGCCTCTCGGAGCTGGAGGCAGATGCGTATGATCAAGACGCAGTCGTCGCGACCGTGCGCGACGCAGCCATCGCGAAGCATCGCGGCCTCCCCGTCGTCGAGGGCAAGACGGACGAGGTCATCCGGAACATGCGAGAGGCAGTCGAAGCGGAGGTGGCGAGGGCGCACGCGAAGTCGCTACAGCGGGAATAGAATTCATCGCGACCGTCGGCGTGGTGACGCGGCGGTGATGGTCACGATCAGCTCGGCGGCGAGGCCGCGGGCGGCATCGAGGATTAGGCCGCGCTCGTCGGGATGCTCCGCGTAGCGCTCGTCGAGCTCGAGCACCGCCGTGGGGACCGCGCACGAACGCAGCGTCGGTGCGGATCGCGTACGCGATCGCGAGGCGGCGGAGCCGGCACACGACACGCCTACGCATGAACGCAAGCACGCGCTTCGCGGACGGCGGTGTCTGATCCTGGAGGCCGGTATGGAGCTCGAGCTCGTCGAGGAGGAAGTGCTCGGTCGAGGTAGGAGGGATCGGCAGGGAGAGCGGTGTCGTCCTGCACCTCGAGCGTGCGGATCGAGCCTCCGGCGGCTGCGCTCGCGAGTCCGGCAACCGCCGGCCATCCGAGGCCGCTCACGGCCATGCCGCGTGAACGCCCGAGCTCGCCGAACGCGTGTATGGGCTGTGTAAAGGCGACTGCATCGTTTCTCCGAACGTGCAATCGCAGTACACCTGATCTGCCATGGGCGTGGCCGCGTGAACAACTCGCTCTTCGGTAGAGGAAAGGAGTCAGTGATGAGCACCTTGACCAAACTGGCGCTCGGCGTGATGGGGAAGCTGCGACCCAAACCACCTCGGGGTGACACCGCGACCACCATCACCCTGCCGCCGGTGGAGAAGCACGGCGGTCTTCCCTTGATGGACGCGCTCGCGCAGCGCCGATCGGGCCGCGACTTCGCTCCCGATGCGATCCCGTTGCCGGTGTTGTCGCAGATGCTCTGGGCAGCGTGGGGCGTCAACCGCTCCGACGGCAATCGCACCGCCCCCACCGCCATCGACTGCCAGGAGATCGACCTCTACGTGACGCTGCCCGAGGGCGCGTACCTCTACGACGCAACCACCCACGCTCTGCAGCTCACCGCCGCGCACGACGTCCGCCGCGTCACCGGGTACCAGGACTTCGTGGACGCGGCGCCGCTCGATCTCGTCTATGTGGCCGACCACGCGCGCATGAGTCTGGTGCCCGTCGGTCAACGCGAGCGCTACTCGTGCGTGGCTGCGGGAGCGATCGCGCAGAACGTGTACCTGTTCGCTGCCAGCGCCGGTTTGTCGACGGTGCTGCGCGCGTGGATCGACCGCAACGCCATCGCCGACGCGCTCGGGTTGACGCACGATCAACAGGTGCTGCTCTCCCAGACCGTGGGGTTCCCCAAGCGTTGATCCTACCGGTTGGATCGGCCGAGCCGCGTGTTCGTGGAAGCGTGCGCTCGAAGCTGCGGAGCTCGTGCTCACGCAGTGCCGTCGTCACTGTCGATAGGCCAGCCCGATCACGAATCCGCCAAAACCCGTCTCCGAAGCGAGCGAACCTTTCAAGCTCCCCGAGACCCCGACTCGATGGTTCCCGAGCTTGAGGATATCAACACCGCCATGCAGACCCAGCCCGATGCCCTTGTGCCACTCGGACTCTTCCTTGGTCACGCGATCGACGTGCAGGCCCAGGATCGCCGCACCCCATAGCCGGTCGTATGCGGCTGTCTGCAGGAACAACGCTAGATCGATCGGAATCAGCTCGAGCGGACGCGGCGCAGACGAGAGCTCGTTGGTGAAGCTGCCGTTCAGGGATCCGATCGCGAGATGCAGGCCGACCGCGTTCTGCACGCTGGACCGAAATCCGATCTCGGCGGCGACCGCGAAGCCGGTCATGTCGCTTCCGATCAATCTCGCCTTCGAGTAACCCGCAGCCAGCGTGAGCGTGAGCAACTGCGCAGGCCCTTGCTTCGTCAGCGGCTCCACGATGTCGGACATCATGACGACTGGTGAGCTCTTTCGACTCGTCGCTGTCGTCGTGGTGGTGGCGCCTGGAAGGGGCGCCTCGCGTGCGTCTTGCTCGACCTGATCGAAGCGCACCTGCGTCGGCGTTCTGCCGAGCACGCCGAACGCGCTCTGCATCTCGGCAATGGGCCCGCGCATGAGCACGGCGGCGCGTGACAGGTCGAGATCCGCGAGCGTCGCGGTCATGCCATCGATCGTCAGCGCACCGACCACGTCGGCGGTCTGCAGATCGGACATCGGTGGGCGTTGCATCTCGATATCGCGCGCGACGCGGGTGGCAAGCATCTCGGCACTACCGGTCACGGAGACCAGGTTCGTGAGCACCCGCCTGCGAGCCGATACGAACGCTCGAGCCGCAGTGTCTGCTTCGGTGTGCAGCATCTCGATTCGCTCGCGGAGCAGCTGAACTGCCGCGGCAGCCCGGGGCGCGTCGATCGAACCGGAGATCGAGTAGTTCGTGGCGAGCCGGGACTCGCCGAGGTGCGCCTGGACTCCATAGCTCGCACCCAGCTGATGTCGCACGTCGCTTGCGATGTCGGCGAGCATCTCGGCGGCGACGAGCTGCTGGGCACGGCTGCCCGCGTTCGCGGGAAACGCGATCCTCAGGTGGACCTGCGTGATGTCATCGATCTTCGCGATCGAAGCCGGCTGCGTCGCCGCGCGTCGCGATCCACGCGCAACCACGTGCCCGGTCCAGTCGGCGAACAGGTAGTCGATCCAGCGATCGGCGAGCGCGGCATCGAAGCGACCCGCGATCACGAGCGTCGCGTTGTCGGGCGTGTAGTGCGTCGCGCGAAACCGCTCTGCATCGTCCACCGTGAGCGTCGGACTGGCGTGCCGAACGATGCCGGCCGCGACGTACGGATGGCCGGCACCGAACCGCGCGGTCCGCCATGCATCGGTGAGCGCAAGCTCGTCATCCAGCTTCTTCGTCTCGCGCCGCATGGCGTCCACGACACTGTCGGCGCCACCGTCGTAGGTTCCCTCCCGCACCCATCGGCGCAGCCCCGCGAGTAATACATCGAGGTGCATGTCCACGCCACGCGCCGTCAACGTCGTGTGATCAGTCTCGACCTCGACGAGGTTCGTGCCACCCACCGCTGCGAACAGCAAGAGGTCGTTCACGTATCTGAAGTCCCAGGTCAGCGCATGGGCCGCGACGAGCGCGGCGCCGCGCTTGTCGGTGGGCTCGTCGGCGGTCCCGGACCTGAACACCAGCCGGATGTCGACGGTCGGCACGCTGGTCAGCGGTAGCAGCACCACATTGAGACCATTCGGCAGCACGCGCGTCTTCACGCCCAGAAGCCCACGTGGCACGCGATCGACCGGGCGACGAGCTTCGGCTGGATCGGGAGGGTCGCGGCGCAGGCCGGGGTCGTGGATGGCCGCGGCGAGCGTGGCCTCGCGTCCTCGCTTCTTGCCCGCGGTCGCCTTCAGCGTGACGACCGTCGCCCGGTTGAAGCTCAGGTGTTCGCTCGCGATGCTCGCCGCGTCCTCGCGATTCATGTCGCGGATGCCCTGGAACTCCGCGGCGAGCGCCATGTTCGGCTCGCGACCTGCGAGCACGTGCGCCGCGAGTCGCGTATCACGATCTCCGCCGTCCTCGAGCGACGTGAACAGTGCATGGATCGCCCGCTGGTGGATCCCGTCGAACGCGATGTCGCCGAGCGCTGCGATCGCCGTCTTGTGGAACGCTCCGGGCAGACCCTCGACGCCGAGCTTGGCACCTTTGACCACCTCCTCGAGCGATTCACCGGCAGCTGGAATCACGATGATGCCGAAGATCGGCGCGCGACCGTCACCGAGCTCGAACGGTGTCGCGGTTCCGCGAATCTGCGCATCGATCAGCGACGCGGCAACTGCGGCGATCGCGCGGAACCTCGCGCGGGGCTGAGGATCGACCGGTATCGGCCACGCGAGGAGCAGCGCATCGTCGTCGAGCGGGGCCGATGCAGTGACCCGCCGTGGCCCTGCCGCAACCTGGGGAACCTGCGAGGGCAGCACTACGGATCGCCCGGCAATCCGCGCGAGGAACTTGCCAAGTGCCGCCTCGACTCGCGGCGCGGTGACGTCACCGGAGATGACAAGCACCGCGTTGCCGGGCGCGTAATGTGCGTCCGCGAATGCGCACGCTTGCTCGCGCGTGATCGCACCGACGCTCTCGACAGTTCCGCCGATCGACCGGCGATAGGGATGGCCGACCGGATAGAGCGCATCGTGGATCGCCGCCCGCATCTCCGTGGCGTCATCACGTTCTCGGACCTCGTTGGCCACCACCTCGCGCTCGCGCACGAACGTGGAGTCGGTGATCCCAGTGCACCGAAACCCGACGCGAATCGCCTCGATCGAGAGCAACTCGTCGAGCCGCGCGGCGTCGCCACGCGCGACGTAGGTGGTCGCGTCAAATGACGTCGCGGCGTTGAAGTACGTCGCCTTGTTCTGGAGATGCGCGAACAGGGTTTCGGAGCCGAGCACCTGCTGGAACATGAGGTGTTCGACGAGATGCGCCATGCCGGGGTGCTCCCGCGGATCGTCGACGGCACCGACCTGATACCGCATGGTGATCTGGATCTCCGCTGCCTGTACATCCCTCACGAGCACCACGCGCAGGCCGTTCGTGAGCGTGAATCCCGAGATCGTCAGAGCCGTCTTCGTGTGACGCGCCGGGGCCGGCGGCGGATACCTGGCCGCCGCGCACGCGCCGATCAACACAGCACACACTACCCACACCCCACCTGCTGTCTTCACGATGCCCTATGGTCCCAGAGTTCGAGTGCAATCGCTATCGTCCGGGACGAAACGCCACCATCGCGATCGAGCTCGTCTGTGGGCGCGAGGTCAGGTCGCGCCGGAACGATCGGATCGTCCCGCGACCCAGGCGACCGCGAGCAGCACGAGCCCGCCGATCGCGATCGCCGCACCAACCCCGGAGAGCATGTGGCCCGACGCGAACTCCGGATCGTAGTCCCAGTAGCGCCGAGGCATGCCGCGCAAGCCGATGCGAAGCGATGCGTAGACGTGCAGCAGCGTGCCCGCGCCGAGGACGCCCGCGCCGATCCACGCGATCACGGCGTGCGGGATTCGTCGCACGAGCATGCTGCCCCACGCGTGCAGCGCCACGAGCCCGGCGAACGCGACGATCGCTCCGAGCGAGTGATGCGCGCCGACCTCGAAGTGCGTGTCGTGCAGGAAGCTGTCGTCGCTGGTTAGCTCGAGGAGGACTCGCGCGCCGATCTGCACGAGCATCACGGGCGCGATGCCAAGCACGACGAGCGCCGCGACCGGCCGCCGCGCGCCGCCGATCATCGCGAGCGCGATCCAGATGCCGGCGACGCCGACGCCGAGCACGCGCAGCGGCGTGAACGCCCAGGCTGCAGCGCACGCGATCGCGATCAGCGCGAGCAGCGGGCGCTCGGTGTCGAGTGCTGCGGTCACGAGCACGACCGCGGTGAGCCCTGTGGCGGCCTGCACGAACGCCGGCGAGGGAGCGAGCGAGCACACGCCGACGAGCGCGCCGAGGCACGCGACCGCGATCGCGATCACGAGCGCCGCGGCGAGCGCGAGCTTCGCCGGCGCGACATCGCGTGCTCGCGCGATCGCCGCGCCGAGGTGAACTGCGTGGGCGAGCCCGGCGGCTGCGAGCGCGATAGGACCGATCACGCGGCCGACGTCGAAGCTCGTTGCCATGTCCTCTTGGTACGGCGTGTACAGCGTCCATCCGGTGTCGACCTGGCGCGGGAGCGCGACGATCGTGGCGACGAGCCCGATCACCCAGAGAGCGAGGCCGACCCACGCGATCGGTCCGAGCGCGCACCGTGCACCGAGGAGCCGCACGATCGCGGCGCGGCCGAAGCAGCCCGCGAGCGCCGGTGCGCCGAGCGCGATCCACAGCAGGCCGTGCACGCCGAGCATCCGGCTGTATTGGTCGGCGCTCCAGGCACCGCCCGGTTGCCACAACTCGAGTTGCATCGCGACGCCACCGATGAGGCCCGCGACGACGACGAGCGCCGCGAGCGCGAGGTGGATGCGAGCGACCATCGCGGTAGCGAAGCAGCTGGCGCCCCGCAGAGTCAAGCTCGGTGCGCGATGGCGATCGCTCCGGACTGGGGGCTGGTTCGGGCGCGATCCGGACCGGGGTTGGTTCTGCGAACGGGTTGGTTCTGCGAACCTTGCTCGCGTCGGGGATCTGGAGCGATCCGGACCGGGGTTGGTTCTACAAACCTTGCGCGCGCCGGCGCTCGGCGCGCCACAGCGACAACGCGCCGATGACGATGCTCGCGCAGCCTTCCAGTGCGAGCCATGGGCTCGTCGTGACGCGGCGCATCCGCTCGGGCGCTTCGACGAGCGTGCTCGGCGCGAGCCACTTGTAGGCGGCGATCGTGAGAACGACGGCGGTGACGAGCCCGACCGCCGCGATCACCGCCGTCGCGATCGCGACCTTCGCGATGGCCGGGCTCGCCGGAGGCGCGCGCTTCGTGTACACGAGGGCGTTGTACGTCGACCAGCCGATCACGACGAACCCGCCGACGGCGGTCAGCCAGCTCGCGAGGCCGAACAGCGCCCCGCCCGCATGGTCCTGTAGCCGGAACGATCCGTCGTCGACCCAGTTGGTGAACGTGCCGTACAGCATCGTGATCGTGCCGCTCGTGTAGAGCAGGAACCGCCACCATCGCGACTGCATCGAGTGCGACGATACCCTGTGGCGAGATCGACCGCCTGCGATGCGCAGATCGACCCCAGTGAATCCGGACTATGGTCCCCGCCATGCGGATGCGAACGATCGCCGGTCTTATCCTCGTCGCAGGCATCTTGTGGCTACGTCGTGGCGACGATGGTGCACCCGCACATCCGCATCGCCTGCAGGCAGCCGTGCTCTCCGATGGCTTCGCGGTCCTGATCGGCCCACGCGACGTGCACGACTCGCGGCGTGTGATCGAGCTCGATCGCGACGGCGCGAGGCAAGACGAGATGCCGCTTCGCCTCGAGCGCGACGTGCGGCTCGTCGGGACGCGCTCCGGCGCTGCCGTCGGCTGGCAAGACGGCAAGAAGCTCAAGTTCGGGAGCCTCGACTCCGACGGCAACCCCGAGGACGTCTCGACGTGGGGCAAGAACGTTCGCCAGCTCTGCGACGGCGCGGCGAGCAACGAGCATCGCTTCGCCGTCGGCTGGCTCGAGTCCGATGGGCGCGTGTGGTTCGTCCACGGACCAATGGAGCGCATCGCGGCGCTCGATGCCATCGCCGCCGATGCCGAGCCCGCGAAGGCCACGTGGTGCGGGATCGCATCCGCGGAGCAGAACGTGGCGCTCCTCTGGCGTGAAGGCTCGCGCCTGCTCATGAACTTCTGCACCCGCAAGCAGTGCACGAACATCGTCGTCAAGGTCCCAGTCGGCGCCAACGACGCGCTGCTTGGCTACGGCTGCGTCCGCGACAGCTGTCTGTTCGCGACGCGCGACAAGCACGGCACCACGAAGCTCCTCCGCGTCACCGCGGAAGGCCGCGCGATCGTCAGGACGCTCGAGAACGCAACCACCGACACGCCGGTGTCGATCGTCGGCGCCGGCACGCGCGCGTTCGCGATCGCCTACGTGGCGAAGGACGGCCTCGCCACGATCAACCGCGTCACCGTCGATGGCGCGTTCACGAATGTCTGGCACTTCGAGAACACGAAGCACGCGCCGACCCTCGCGTGGGCGGGCGACCGGCTCCTGTGCGCGCTGCAGTCGGAGCACGCCGGGTCCGGCGACTACCACGTGCTGAAGCTCCCGCGTCAGTGAGCTACTAGAGCTCGCGGCACGAGTGACGCGTGGTCACGCCCGGCGCGGGCGCCGGCAGGCTCCAGTCGATCGCCGTGCGGCCCTGCTCGACGAGGAAGTCGTTGGTGGCGGCGAAGTGGCCGTTGCCGACGAAGCCGGTCGCGAGCGGCGACGGATGCGGCGACTGCAGCACGAGCAGGTTCGGATGCTCGCCGTGCTCGAGGATGAGGCGCGACTTTGCCTGCGCGAACGCGCCCCACAGCAGATAGGCGGTCGCACGGTCGGCGTTGCGATCGCGGGCGACGCGCAGGATCGCGTCGGTGAGCAGCTGCCAGCCGAAGGCGGCGTGCGAGCCGGCCTCGCCGTGGCGCACCGTGAGGATCGCGTTGAGCAGGAACACGCCGTGCTTCGCCCACGGCGACAGGTCGCCATCGGCGGGGCACACGAAGCCGTGCGGCAGCGCGGATACGAGATCCGGATCGCCGGCCTCGCGCACGAGCTCGGCGTAGATGTTGTTGAGCGATGGTGGCACCGGCAGACCCGGCGCGACCGAGAACGACATCCCCATCGCCTGGCCCTCGCCGATGTAGGGATCCTGGCCGACGATCACGGCCTTCACGCGGCCGGGCGAGACGTGGTGTAGCGCCGCGAACGTGGTGGCGGCTGCGGGGTAGACGTTGTCCTCGACGCGACCGGAGCCGTCGTCGATCGCGCGCGCATCGGCGACGGCAACGGCGAGCTCCTCGAAGTACGGTGCCACGAGCTCGGCGCGCAGCGCGGTGCGCCAGCCGTTGTTCGGGATCTGCAGGCACAGCGCCTTCGAGGCCGCCGGGAGCGAGTCGCAGAGCGTCGCGCCGGTTGAGTCCTCCTTGCCCTCGTCTCCGAAGTCCTCCTCGGGTTCGACCACGGCCGGGTCGGCACAGGCGCCGAGCCCAACCCCGGAGAGCCCGAGGAGGGTGGCGAGGGCAGGGGCGAACGCGCGCATGCCGAGGAGTCGTGCAACGGGGTGACCAGCCGAGACCGTTGCGAACACGCGCACTTGCGGTGGCTGGTCGACCCGCCGCGGCTACTCGACGCTCCGCATACAGCCGTGTGCACCGTGCGTGACCTCGGCAGCCGTAGCGGAACGCTCGTCGATCGCGTGCCCGTGATCGAGGCGCCGCTGCGCGATGGGGCGATGCTGACGCTCGGGCGCACGGAGTCACTCCGCCTCGAGCGCGCGCGCCGCGAGCGTCCGTTCGTCGTGGTCGATTGCGGCGCGATCCCGGCGAACCTGCTCGAGGTCGAGCGGTTCGGGCACGAGGCAGGCGCGCTCACCGGCGCTCGGGCGCAGCGCATCGGCGCGTTCGAGGCGGCGGCTGGCGGTACGCTGCTGCTCGACGAGATCGGTGAGCTCGCGCTCGAGCTCCTGCCGCGCGTGATCGATCGACGCGAGATCCAGCGCATCGGCGGCACGCCGCGGATCCCGGTCGATCGCGGCCACCAACCGCAACCTCGAGCAGGAGGTCAACGCGCGGCGGTTTCGTTCGGACCTGTACTTCCGGCTAGCCTGCATCGTTCGCCAGGAGCGTGCACTCGAGCCGACCGCGAGCAGCGAGCCGATCATCGATCTGACCCAGCCACCGCGCGTGGTGCGCGAGCGCTGGCTCCGGCACGTCGAGCGTCGTTACCTCGAGCAGCTCTTGCCGGCAACAACGTGAGCGCCGCCGCGCGTGCCGCCGGTGTCGATCGTGTGCACCTGCATCGCCTGCTCGGCCGGGCTGAGCGCGTCGCCGACGGCCGCGCGCCAGGCGATTGCAGTACTCCATTGGTCGGCGGGGAAGACCGATCTACCATCGGATCGGTGAAGCCAGGCTCGAATCAATGGCTGCTCCCGCAGCACGAGCTCCCGGCACGCCGCCGGCTGTCCGAGCGCCGGCTCTACGCTCGACGAGAGGGCGTGTTCCTGGTGCTCGCCGGAGTCTTCCTGGTCTCGTATGCGCTCGTGCCGGTACTCGGGGCAGGGCAGCTGTACGGAGTGTCCCGGGCGGTGCGCGAGATCGGTCTGCCGGTCTCGATGCCGCTGCTGCTCCCCGCTGGAGCGTTCGCGCTTCCGCTCGCGCTCGTCGCAGGCGGGTTGATCTGCGAGCTCTATGGTCGGCGCCGTGCGCGCGCGCTGCTGGTCGTCGCGCTCGTGCTTACGGGTGGATTGCTCGGGCTCTTGTGGGCGACGGACCATGTCCCCGACTTCGACGGCGGCACGACGCGAGCGTTCGGGCCCGGGCTCGCGTTCGCCGGCTGCGCCATCCTGACGTGCTTCCTCCAGCTCGAGCTGTTGCACGGGCTCGGTCGCGCGATGCGGGGCCGTCACCTGTGGTTGCGCAACACCGTGTCGGCGGTGGTCGGCCTGGCGGCTGGCTGGGGAGGCTTCGCGATGATCGTCCGCTACGTGCCGCGGGTTGCACTTCCGCCGCTGGCCGGCTTCGAGCCGATCGAGCAACTCACCATGATCACGATCACGGCGAGCGCGGTCTCGGCCCTCGCGACGATCGCCTTGACGCTCGTGATGTACGTCGCCCGGAGAGCGCTCGCGATCTATCTCCGCGTCGAGCCCTTCCCGAGCGATGCGCAAGCCGACGACCGCGAGCCGCGCCGACACGAGCCTGCCTTTGCCGATCGCGTGCCGGCGCGCAAACCACCCGCGCAGATCGTCGAGCCCTCGCCCTCCGCGAGTCAGAGTGGACCGTCGCACAGCCGGCCGTTCACCCGCGACGAGGTCGCGTTCTTCGACGCCGGCGAGGAGCTCGCCACCAAGTCGGCCGCCGACTCGTTCAGTGACTTGAACCCCCGCAAACGTTGAGCCGCAGCGGACTCCCGGAACCTCAGCTGACCCGCTGCTTGAGCTCCTCGATGTCGTGCTCGCAACGCTCGACGCGATCGCGAAGCTCCAGCTGTCCCGTCAGCATGGCGTACCGATCGCGAGTCGCTGCGGTCTGCTCGACTGTCCGCGTTGCCAATCGAAGCTCCGATTCACGGATCTCGCCCCGAAGCTCGGTCCTGGTCTGCGCGATCTCGCCCCGAAGCTCGGCCCTGGTCTGCGCGATCTCGTCCCGAAGCTCGGTCCTGGTCTGCGCGATCTCGTCCCGAAGCTCGGTCCTGGTCTGCGCGATTCCTGGTCTGCGCAAGCTCGGTCCTGGTCTGGTCCAGCCGCTGATTGGTCGATCGGATCTCGTCCCGGATCTCGATCCGAATCTTCACGGTCACGTCGTCGGACATGGCGCCTCCGTTGTAACAGGCCAGGTCGCTCGACGAGCACGTTCGATGCCACGCGCAACCCATCGAACCCACACGAGCGGAGCGCGAGGAGTGGCCGGGTGGACGTGCCGGCTCGCCGGGCATCCGTCCCATGCGAACGGTTCCGATGGTCGTACTGCGCTACCGTCGGTCGGTGCCACGTCGAGTCCTGTTCGGTGGTGCCGTCATGGCCGCCGACGTCAACAGCTTCGTCCACCTGGGCGGCGGGTTCGCGCGCGACGCGACGCACCTGTGGTTCCGCAGCACCGAGCTCCCGTCACTCGACGCGACGAAGCTGTTCGTGCTCGCCGCCGACTACGCCTCGGACGGCACGCAGCTCGCGCATCGTCACGAGCCGTTCACTGCGGACGCGGCGAGCTTCGAGGTGCTCGGCGTCGTCGAGAGGCGATCGATCGCGCGCGATCGCAGGCGGCTGTACGTCGATGCAAAGCTCGCCTCGGGGCCCGATCCGAGCTCGTTCACCCTGCTCGGGGCGGGGCTGGCTTCCGATCGCGACGGCGTGTGGAACGCGAGGACATCGTTCCGGCCCCCGCGATTCGAGCGCCTCGATGCCGACCGCGACTCGCTGCGGATCCTCGACGACGACCACGCGTGCGATCGCGATCGCGTGTGGCATCGCGGCACGGTCATCGAAGGCGCGATCGGGCGATCGTTCCAGTTGCTCGGCCACGGCTACGCGACCGATGGCGAGCGGTTCTTCGCGCAGGGCCAGCCGCTCGACGAGGAACCCGCGGAGCTCGTCGTGCTCGACGAGTGGCACACCATCGCGGATGGTCGAGTCTGCTTCCACGGACGCCCGCTCGAAGGCGCCGACACCGCGACCTGGCGCTCGCTCGGCAACAAGTTCGGGATCGATGCGCGACGCGTCTACTTCGACGGTGTGGACGTCGAGCACGCGGACCCGGCCTCGTTCACGCAGCTGGCGCACGATGAAGCTTGCGGCTGGGCACGGGATCGCGCGCGCGTCTGGTATCGCGTCTACGAGTGGCACGACCACGCCGACGGCGAACGCCTGTACGAGGTCGACGTCGAGGCCGGGGAGCTCGAGCCGATCGACGAGATGTTCGCGCGCGCCGGCGATCGCGTCCTGCGCGGCCAGTACGTCGTCGAGCACGCCGATGCCGCGACGTTTCGCGCGATCGAGGGCAGCTGGTACTCCGATGCCACCGCGGTCTGGTTCGGCGATCGCCGGCTCCCGGGCGCGGCTCCCGGGACGCTTCGGGTCCACGGCGAGTACGCGGTCATCGAGCTCGACGAGCCCGAGCTGCGCTCGCTCGGCGAAGGGTACGCTGCCGCCGCGACCGGCGTGGTGTTCGCGGGCTGGAGCGTCGACGGCCCGTCACCCGACGGCGCACGCTCGCTCTCCGGCGGCTACTTCGCAGACACCAGCGCGGCGTGGTTCTACGAGCTCGCGACCGAGAGCCGCAAGGTTCCGATGTACGTGGCAGCAGGCGGCCGCCTCGAGGGGGCAGATCCGGCGACGCTGCGTCGCGATCACGGCTTCGCGATCGATCGTGGCGCGGTGTTCTGCGGCACGACCCGCATCCCCGCCGATCCCTCGACGTTCCGCGCGCTCGACGCTCACCACGGCACCGACGGGGCCGTCGCGTACTTCGACGCACAGCCGATCGCCACCGACCCCGCGAAGCTGCGCGTGCTCGGCGGCGTCTACCGGATGCGCGGCTACACGCTGGCGACCGCCGACGAGATCGACGATGCGTGGGCCACCGACGGCACCACGCTGTTCGTGTGCGGCCAGCCGGTCCACGACAGCCGGTGGCGCTACCTCGACGAGGCCAGCGCCGAGCGGCTGCGTGCGCTCGAGCTCTCCCGGTTCGTCCTGCTCGATCGCTACTATGCGACCGATGACCGCGCCGTCGTCGAGCTGCAATCCGGCAGGGTGAACGATTCCTTCGACGCCGCCACGTTCCGTGCGCTCGGCGACGGCTACGCCCGCGATCGCACCCTGGTGTGGAGCAAGGCAGGTCGCCTCCACGAGGCGCAGTGGGAATCGTTCGACGTCCTCGGCGACGGCTACGCCACCGACTCGGCGGGCGGCTGGTACTTCGGCACGATCTTCCAGACGCGCGGCCGGCTGCACGTGCTCGGCGGCGGCTGGGCGCGCGACGAGCTCGGCATCCTGTGCGCGGGGACGCGCGTCGATGCGGATCCGGACAGCTTCCTGGTCCTCGGCTCCGCCGCGTCGGGCGAGACCGACTGGGATCCCGAGCAGCTCGCGATCAGCGATCCGCTATGGCAGGGCACGCGGTGCGCGCTCGGCCGCGATCGCGATCACCTGTGGTGGGGCCCGCCGGTGCCGGGGTATCGCGCTTCGAACACCGTTCCCGCGTCGGCGGTCGTCATCGCGCACGGCTACGCGCTCACCGACACGGCCGTGTTCCACGCCGGCACTCCGATCGAGGCCGACGCCGCGACGTTCGCGGAGATCGGCGATGGCTATGCGCGCGACGCACACCGCACGTTCTTCTACGGCGAGGTCACGCGATGAACGTACGCCGCACGCACCCACGGCAAGCCCGGCGAAGGCTAGTATCCGTGCCATGAAGCACGTGCTCTCGATCGTTGCGACCCTGTTCGTCGGACTCGCGCTGGCGACGACCCCGGCCTGCGGCAAGAAGAAGAAGGAGCCCGCCAAGCCGGAGCAGCCCACCGCCGACACGGAGCCGAAGGCCGACGACAAGCCGGTCGAGGACAAGCCTGCCGCCGGCGGCTGGTAGTCGGCTCGCTCGGCTTCCGGTTCTATCGGCGGGGTCGGCCGAAGCTATCGGCACGGCTCGGTCGGGTCGTTGCTAGGTTGCGCGCCCATGACGACCGTTGCCTCGACCAAGCGCACGTCCAAGTCCACCACACCGAGCGAGGGCTTTGCCGGCATACCGGCGAAGACCCTCAAGTCCCTCGCGAAGAAGCTCGCGAAGCTCAAGGCGCAGTACCGCATGACGTTGGCCGTCCGAGCGGTCGCAGGCGAGGAGGCACCGGTCGAGCAGATCGTGTGTCACCTCGTCCGCGCCGGGCTCCTCGATCCGATGACGAACGGCTACGTCCTCGAGCTCCTCTCGACCTACGACCTCGACGAACCGACCGTGGTCGGGATCGCCGAAGCGCTCGCTCGCAAGGACGAAGCGGCCACCGCGATGTCGGTGCGCGCTTCGTCGCTCTCGTACTTCGACGGCTGGGAGGACGAGCTCGATCAGCTCGTGTATCGCGCCTATCCGATCGCGCCGGCGGCGTTCGTCGAGCGCGCGCCGCGGTGCTCGCACGCAACGCGCCGCGGGCTGGCGTTCGTGACGCGCCGCTGTGGCGGCGACATCGAACCCGCGCTGGCGCTCGAGATCGTGACCGAGCTCGCCCGAAGCCAGGCGACCGGATACGGCATCACGCTCAACGGCGAGTGTCCCTTCATCGATGACGCCGGCGAGGAGCAGCCGAACCGCCTCGAAGGTCTCCGCGAGCTCCGCACGCTCGCGCTCCGGTTCGTGACGGCAGCGACGTGGGATCGGGTACTCGGCGAGGCGACGCGGCGCAACGAGTGGTCGCTGATCGACGGCGTCGCGAGCGCGATCGAGCAACTTCCACTCGCGGAGCTCACGCGGATGTTCGCGGCGCGATTCTCGCCATTTGGTGATAGCAGCGAGGCCGACGCGCACATCGCCGCGATCATGGACCGCCGCGACGACACCCTGGAGGAGCTGCTCGCCGAGATCACCGAGCCCTTCGAGTACGAGGACAACCTGGCGGGCGTGCGCGAGGTCTATCGTGCGGCCGCGGAACGCAAGCGCGTCGGTTAGGGCTGGCGACTCGGCTACTGCCGCGTTCGGACCGCGAGCTGGCCATCCGCCGACATCGTCACGATCACGTCGCTATCCCACGCCGTCGCGTAGATCGGGACGGTGATCTCCCAGCCCGAGAACTTCTTGGCTCCCGTGGCGACGGGCACGACGACCGCGGCACGTGGCGTCGCGCGGGTGAGCGCCTGCTCCAGCAGCTCGATCGTCACCGCACGCGGGTGTCCGTACGCCCATGCCGTCCACGTGCTCCTGCGATCGTGCGGGCCGCACGCGATCAGCGCGAGCCTCGGGGTCAGCGCCCGGAGCAGCTGCGTGGTCGTCGCGTTGTACGATCCGTGATGACCGACCTGGTAGAGGTCCACGTCGAGCGCCGTGGTGCCCGCGTGCTTGGCGAGCATGCCGTGGATGCCGTCGTCCTCGAGATCTCCGGTGATCAGGATCGACGACTTGCCGAGGCTGACCCGCACGGCGACCGAGTCGTTGTTCGCGTTGTCGTGAGCGGACTTGTCGACCGCGCCCCACAGCACGCGGATGTCGGGATCGCCATCGGGGCAGGCCACGGGATCGATCACCGCGCTGGTCAGCCCGCCGGCGGGGATCGAGCCCACGGTCACGACCTGGGTCCCGATGCGCTTCGCCTTCGCGGCGTTGATCACCACGCGTTGTTGCTTGCCGCCCGAGCTGAGCACGAGCCCGTCGGTCACGAGGTTCTCGACGGTGAACTCGCCGAACACGACGGGTGCGGCGCGGGTGTGATCGATGTGCGGATGGGTCAGGACGAGGAGCGCGAGCGTGTCGTCGAGGTCGGGCCTGCTGTCGAAGAACGCGCGCAGGTAGACGATCAGGTTCTGCGTGCTGTCGAAGCGGCGGTTCTCCTCGCCGCCGGTGTCGATCAAGATCGCCGCGCACGAGAACTCGATGAGGGTCGCCGCACCCTGGCCGATGTCGATCAGGTGGACGCGCATCCTCGGCGAGGCGCCGTCGCTCGCCGGCGCTTCGAAGAAGCTCGCGTCGAGCACCTTCGGCGGCTGTCGCGGTGGGATGGGCCGGGCGCGTCCCGGCGGCGCGCACCCGGTGGCGAGGACCAGGAGCATGCAGAGCCGGCGAAGCCACATCCGCCGATGCTAACTCAGCACGGCAAGCTTCGACGCACGCCGCATCGTGACTCACACGTCACAACCCGACACCTGGCTGTGGCGCAACAAGACCTTCGTGCGGAAATGACCGGGCCAGGCGTTACAATGGCGCCACGTGTCACCGCGATGGGCTTTCATGCTGCGCGCCACCCGATCTCCGCGATCAAGCTCGACCCGCTATGGACGCAGGACGAGATCCAGAACGGGGCGCCCGACGGCATCGCCCTCGTCGACGATGTCAGCCACGTCGTGATCGATGCGCTCTCCTACGAGGGCTCGATCACGGCGGCGACCCTCCCCGGGTTCCTGATGCCGGTCTCTCTCGTCGAGGGCACCGCGCTCGACGTCGCGGTCGCGGACTCGAACACGGTGACCCGGACGCTGTGCCGCGCGCCTTCCCAACCAGACACGAACAACGCGGCGACCGACTGGACCACGTGCGCCACGCGCACGATCGGCACGCCGAACCAACCTTGAGGCAAGCGCTCACGTGCGGCGGGTCCGACGCTCCAGGCCCTGCGCGCGTATCCGAGCTGCGGCACGTCCAGGAACGGTTCGGGTGCCACGGTCATCGCCCCGGACAGCGTGCCGATCAAGCCGGCGAGTGCGGCGGTGATCGAGCTCGCCAGCAAGGCCGCCACCCACTCACCAGGCGCCTCGCACCGATCCGCTGCAGTTCGGACCGAGGCGGCGTACGATACGCTCCATGAGATGCCTCCTCGTCGTTGCAGTGCTGACGGCGCACCTCGCGCAGGCGCGTGCGGACAACGTCTTTGAAGTCTGCAAGGGCGAGTCGAAGCGGATCGTCGCCGGGACCGGAAAACTTTCGATCGCCATGGTGTTCCCGGACGACTTCCCCGGCAGGACGACGCGTCAGGTGCTGTTTCCGATCGGCGCACGCCTCGCGACCGCGGAGAAGGCGAAGGTCATCCTGGTGGCGGACGTCGACGCTGCGATCAAGCTCGTCGGTGCGAAGCGCTGGACCGAGAAGAGCGACACGTGTGGCATCGCGCCATCGCTCTACGCGGTGCTCGGACAGAAACATCCCAACCTGTCGACGGCTCACGTGTCGATCGCGTGCGACGACAAGCAGGCCTGCGAGCTGCACCTGGATCTCGAGCGCCACGGCCGCCCGACTGCCGAGCGCTGGGTGCGTTACGTCGCGCCGCTCGACGGTCCCAAGGACCAGCTCGCCGTGATCGCGGCCGCTGCACCGAAGCTGGTCGCCAAGGGCGCTCCGCCCGATGCTCCGAACGCGGGACTCGCGGTGCAGAAGCTCGCCACCGGCAAGGTCAGGGTGCGCAGCGATGTCGATGGCGCCCTCGAGGCCGATCGAATCATGGAGGCGAGCGACGCCTTCGCGGCGTGCGGGATCAAGGGGCGCAAGCCGTACGACGTTCGTGGTTACTACGCAGAATGGATGCTCTCGGCCAAGGGCCTCGTGTACCAGGCGCTGGTGAAGCCGTTCGCCGGGAAAGACGCGGCCGACGAGGTCGCGGCCGACTGCCTGCGCAAGGCGCTCGAGACGACCCAGCTACCCTGCCCACGCGACGCGCGTGCGATCAAGGTGAAGACCGCGATCTGCCTGTGAGCTAGAAAGCTCCCACGAGCTCATCGAACGCGAGCAGCGCCGGGCCGCGCACGATGATGAATCCGCGCGTGCCGGCGGCGTCGGTCAGATGGAACGCCCCGGTGCCCTTCATGCGATCCGCCGAGTGCAGCTCCGGGTTCGACTCGAGCTCGGGGATCTGCCGCCACAGCTCGGCGACCTGCGCGGCATCGAGGCGCGCCGTCCGAGGCTCGCCGCCGGAGTACATCCCCGTCGAGCTGCGCTCCGGCGTGACCGGCCGATACTCGAACGTGGTGACGTCGCCGTCCGTGACGAAATGATAGGCATTCGCGCTCCCATCGAAGTACGCGATCGACCACGGAGCCGAAGGAACCATCATGTGCGCACTGTACCGCGCCCACCACTCGCCGATGGACCACAGTCGATCGAACGTCCAGCCTGCGGAACCCGCGCGGCTGGCTACCTCCTGGCCACAGGTTCATGATCGGGACGAGGCGCGTGACCCGGGTGTCGAGCAAGTACAGCGGGATCGGTGGACCGGGCAAGCGCGTCACAGCACGAGCTCGATCAGCTCGATCGAGCCAGGAGCTGCATAGCGGATCGGGATGATCGAATAGCCGATCCCGGAGGTGACGATCACCGTGGTCGCCCCGAGCTCGTAGCGGCCGTCGATGAACTCGGTCTCGAGGCGCGCGAGCTTGACGTGCGTCACCCCGATGACCGGATTCACCTGGCCACCATGCGTGTGCGCGGCGAGGACGAGGTCGACCTTGTCCTCGAGCAACGCGGCGAGCGCCGAGTCGAGCTGGTGCGTGACGACGATCGAATAGTCAGCGTCCGCCACGCTCGCGACCAGCGCCGCGATGGTCGCGCTGTCCGTTCTGTGGATGTAGTTATAGTTCACGAACACGACCGCGATCCGCTTGCCGTGGTGATCGAACCGGCGGATCTCGTTGCTCAGCATGGCGATGCCGTGGGTGCCCATCGCGCGCTCGACCTCGGCGACGCTGCGCTCGCGATCGACGTACGCGAAGTGCTCGTGATCGCCGCGCACCGAGAACGTCCCGAGGCGGCTCTTCAGCGTGGCCGCGGCTGCTGCGGCGGAAGCGATGTGGTCGGGGCCAGTGTTGATCCAGTCGCCGCCGGACAGCACGACATCCGGCTGGCTCGCGTTGACGAGTGCGTAGACCTCGCGGGCGCGCTCGGCATCCGTGTGCACGTCTTGCTGGACGTCGGCGATGAAGGCGATCCGGAACGGCGTCGGGGTGGTCGCGGGCGAGACGCCGACCTGAAAGTGGCGCACGCGTAGCTCGCCGCGCTGTCCGACGATGCGCAGGGGCGTGTACACGGCGAACACGCCGATGACGCCGAGCACGGCGATCGCACGCACGCGCGCCGCGGTCGCGACACCTCGGCGACGGCGCACGATCAGATGCACGAGATCGATCGCGATCAGCCAGACCACCGACTGGAGCACGACGAGCACCGACCAGATGAACGGGAACGCCAGTAGCCAGGCCCCGACGAGACCATCGAAGCGCGGCAACGTGGATCGCCCGAGCAGCAGGCTGACCACGATCGAGACGATCATGAGGATCGGGAAGCCGAAGAGGAGCCACGCGATCACCCAGCGCACGATGCGGATGCGGCGGTCGCTCACGCCGAGATGCGCCAGCGCGCTGGCGAGGCGGCGTCGCACATAGATCCCGCTGACGATCAGAAGGAGCAGCCCTACGCCGACAAAGAGGAACCACACGTGCTGACACCAGTATGCCTCTGCGCGCTCGATGCGGGTCCCGCTACCGAACGTGAAGGAATCGAGGCCGAGTCAGCTAGCTACGAACCGGACGAATTCCACGCGACAAGCTCGGCGAGCCGCCTCAGGGAGGAATGCGCTCCATCCTTCTTGCCTCGCTCCTGACGCCGTTGCTCGCCTCGCAGGCCGGCGCCACCCCTGCCGATAACGACTGCAGCCTCTACACGCCCGACCCCTACTACGGCAGCCTGAACTGGTCGCAGGTCCACCCCGGATCGCACAGCATCGGCCAGGACGGCATCCAGTTCGCCGACATCAACGGGGACGGTCGCGCCGACGCGATCGCGGTCGCCACCGACGTCAACGGGTGGGGGATGAACGGAAACATGAGGATCACGGTCCGGCTCGCCGTCACGTACCCGGAGGTGAAGTTCTCCGACACCACCACCGTGCTCGACCTGCTCTCGAGCTGGGAGGCGTTCAGCATGCGGCGGATCTTCTTCGTCGACGTCAACAACGACACGTTCGCCGATGCCGTGTCGATCCTCGACAGCCAGGTCGTGGTTCGCCTCAACACGGGCGGTGCGCTGGGGGCCCCGACCGCGTGGACCTCCGATCCCTTCTCCGGCAGCTGGGAGACGTTCATGGCGGACGTCGACAACGACCATCAGGCCGATCTGATCGCGGTCAGCTCGGGCGGCGGCGTCACGGTCCGCCGATCCAACGGCGCCGGATTCGATCCGGCGCGGCCGTGGACGGGCAGGAGACAGAGTGCCGTGTACGGCACGCACGGCACCGCGTTCGCGGACGTCACGGGTGACGGTCGCGCGGATGCGATCGCCGTCCGCGACGATGGGATCTGGGTTCGCCCGGCGATCGGCACCGGCGACTCGGCGAGCTTCGCGTATCCCGAGGTCCGGTGGACCAACACCGCCTGGTGGGACACGTACGGGATGTACTTCGCGGACCTCACCGGCGACGGCAAGGCCGACGCGATCATGACCGGACCGAGTGGCGTCCAGATGAGGTTGTCGACCGGCTCGGCGTTCAGCGTCGCCCAGACGTGGCTCACGGTGGGTGTGTTTCGCGGTGATGTCACGACCGCCTTCGCTCCGGTCTCGACGCTGGGGCGGGCCGACATGCTCATGGTGATGTTCGCGAACGGCGCGATCAAAGGCCGCCCGAACCTGTGGTCGTACTTCGGCCTCGAGCTGTGCTGGGACGTCTAAACACGACGCAGATCGCCGCGGCGCTCACGGGCAGAGGAACAGGTTCCGGCCGACCAGCAGGTCGGACTGGCCATCCGCGTCGAGGTCGCCGGCGCTGATCTCGCCGGTACTGCTATCGGGTGACATGGAGCCGATCGTGACCGGCGCGTCGGGCGGGCCCGACAGGAGCACGAGCTCGGCGGGTTCGCCAAACGCGACCCGGGCCGCCACCACAGTCGTCGTCCGATCCGCGAGCCACGCCGTCACACCCGCTTGATTCATGAACAGGGCCGCGAGCGCCGGTGCGCTGATCGGTCCGTCGCTGCTCATCAGCTCGATCCCATCCACGCCGCTGCCGAGCAGCAGCTCGGCGCGACCGTCGCCGGTCATGTCCGCGGCCGCCAGCAGTGGCGCGTCGAACCTGAGATCTGCGCTGTCGCTGGTGCGCGGGATCCCGGCCGCCAGCGGGCCATGGAAGACCACGGTCCGTCGGCCTCGGTTCTCGAGGACCATGTCGAGGGCGCCGTCGCCGTCGCCGTCGAGGTCGACGACAAACAGCTGGTCGCCGAGGCACTCGCCGGAGGACACGGACACGCGGATCGGCGCGTCGTCCGCATGCAGCCGACCGGACGCGAGCGGGCCGGGAAACACGACCGAGTCGCGCGCGCCGAAGCACCCCTCCTCGGCCTCGCCGGGAGCGGTCATGACGAGGTCGCGCACGCCATCGCCGGTGACGTCCTCCACCGCCACCTCCGCGCCATAGCGATCGTGCAGTCCGCCCGGCGGAGCCCCCGACGGAAACGCCAGATCGGCGTCGTCGATGGCCAACGACTGCCCGCGCTCGATCGGCCCGAAGAACGCCCCGGCTCCGGGAACCGCGGGATCGGTCAGGACGAGATCGATGCTGCCGTCGCCGTTCAGATCGCCATGGCCGAGGCCGACGAACGCGAGGTTATAGGCGATCATCGCCCATGGTGTTCCGGGCAGCGGTCCGGCCACGAGCTGGTTCTCGGCATCGTTGTTGTCCGTGACCCAGTCGTCGATGCCATCGCCGGTCACGTCGCCGACGATCATCGAGCGCCGCGGCAGCTCGACCGGGACGATCGCAGCGCCGCTCCAGCGGCACCGCCCGGTCGGGTCCGGCGACAGATCGCGATCGGGCTCGCCGCACGCGGCGATCAGCAAGCCAGCGCCGACGACGACAGGCCAGGCTCTCACGCGCGCGAGTGTAGGCTGATCTCGCGGCGCGATGAACGACTACCAGTCGCGCGTTGGTGCGAAACCGCAGGTCGTGGTTGATGACCGCATTCGCATGTCACATCGTGTCCGGGGTGGGTCTGTTCTGGATGACTCCATGATGGGCATGGACGGTGGATCGTTCAGCTCGACCCAGCGCACGAACATCCGCAACTCGAACCAACGTCAGCTCCGCGATCTCGTGGACCCTCAACAACAAGATGACGAACAACTCACAGGACACCGACCGTCAGGCGATCCTGCAGCGGTGGACCCTGCCGTGAAGGGCGATCCCGTCTTGACGACAGACTGCGACCCACCGCCGAGAACTGTTATGAATCTCCCGATGAAGAACTCCAGTGTATGGGTGGCACTACCGATCTCGGCCGCGATCATGATCGCGACGCTCACCGCGATGGCCGGTGACGGCGACCAGTTCTACGACGGCGAGCTGAAGTTCACGGCCGCCGGTGTCTCGAAGGAGTTCGACTCGGCCGAAGCCGCTTGTCAGGCCGGCGCCAAGGATCTCCAGGACCACGGCAACCACCAGCAGTACGTCAAGACCAAGAACGGCACGACGGACGACGCGATGACGTGCGTGCTCAAGGATCTCGACGCGAAGGACAAGCACGTCTGGGATCAGGTCAACAGCGTCACCAAGTTCGTGAAGTGTCAGGACGGAAGCCACGGCATCAGCACCGACAATTCCGGGAAGTTCTCGACGGTGAAGTGCCGCTGCGACGCGACCAAGGGCTGCCCGACGAAACCACCAGCCGCGGGCTCGGCAGCACCGCCGCCGCCGAAGAAGAAGAGCTGCCCGGTCACGCCGGTCCCCGAGGTCTGCAAGAGCAAGAAGCGCGGCGAGAAGCCGTCGTTCTCGGATCTCGATCGCACCACGCGCTGCACGCAACAGCCTGCTCCGGCCAAGCGGGTCCCGAACACGGTGATCGCGGCGCAGTCGGACAAGAACCAGCAGGACGTGCGCCGCAACACCCCCGAGCTGGTGAAGCGCTACAACCAGGCGCTCAGGGAGGTCACGAAGGACCTCCGCGAGGACAAGGAGATGGGGACCGGACGCGATCAGGCGGGCAAGCAGATGTTCCCGAAGTTCACCCGCAAGGACATGTGCGCGACCGGCGGGCCGACCGACGTGAACATCGGGATGCTGTGCGGCACCCGCGAGGCTGACTTTGCCGCCGCCAACAACCTCGTGGGTCTCGCCGAGACGCCCGAGCTCAAGGACACGGAGTTCGACTGCGTGTGGCACCACCACGAGGAGCTCGGACGCATGCAGCTGATCAAGAGGTCGTCACACGATGCCAAGCAGCACACCGGCGGCGTCGCCGTGTGGAAGAAGGCGCTCGGCACCGACTATCCGCTCTGCTGTCCGTGATCCCGCGGCGCGCCGCGACCAGCACGTCCGGGCTAGACTCGGATGGTGGTTGATCCAACCGCGGCCGCCCAGACGTGCCGCATGTGCAATGTCGATCACGCGCCGGCGTCGGCGTCGTGTCCGCTGCGGCGAGTGGGGACCACGGTCGCGAGCCGCTACAAGCTCGAGCGGATGCTCGGCTGTGGCGGGATGGGCGCGGTGTACGAGGCGGAGAACCTCGCGCTCGGGCGCAAGGTCGCGATCAAGATGCTGCATCCGCGGTTCGCCGCGATGGCCGACATCGTCGCGCGGTTCCGGCGCGAGGCCCGCAGCGTCGCCGGCTTGAACCACCTCGGGTTTCCGAGCGTCCATGCGCTTGAGACCACGCCCGACGGCGATCTCGTGATCGAGATGGAGCTCCTGCGCGGCATGCCCGTCGACGGGATCGTCGCGCGAGGCCAGATCGCGATCGAGCGCGCGGTCGAGATCCTCGAGTCCGCGCTCGAGGCGCTCGCGGTGGCGCATGACGCCGGGCTCGTGCACCGCGATCTCAAGCCGGAGAATCTGTTCTGGTGCGAAGCGCCGCACGGGCACGTCAAGATCCTCGACTTCGGGATCGCGCGCGCCAACGACGGCCAGGAGCTCACCTCGGCGGGTCAGATGTTCGGCACGCTCAGCTACGCGAGCCCCGAGCAGCTCAAGGACGCCGGCCGCGCCGACACTCGCTCCGATGTCTATTCGCTCGGCGCGACGGCGTTCGAGATCGTGACCGGCCAGACGCCGGCCGGGCGCGGCACGATGCCCGAGGTGATGTCGCGGATCCTCGAGGACAAGATCGAGCACCACGCCGTCAAGCTGCGCGCGGACCTCCCGGACTGGCTCGATGCGTGGATCGCACGCGCGCTCGACGCAGATCCGGCGAAGCGGTTCGCGAACGCCCGCGAGATGCGGGCCGGCCTGAAGCGGTCCGCGGTCACCGCGAGCACCGACGCGCCGAGCGCGGCTCCGGCGAGCGCGATGAGCGCGACGCTTCCCGCCACTCCGGCGAGCGCAGCTCCGGCGAGCGCGGCATCGACGAGTGCGGCATCGACGAGCGCGGCTCCGGCGAGCGCGGCTGCGGCGAGCGCGGCTCCGGCGAGCACGCCTCCTCCAAGCGGTACGTCGCCGGGCACCCCGGTGACACCTCCGGTGAGCGACGCTCCGATGCCTGCGCCATCTGGGCGGACCCCTCGATCGCGCGGGCTCGCGCTCGCGATCGGCGGTACCGTGATCGTGGCGGGAGCGATCGTCGTGTTCGTCGCGATGCGTGGTTCGAGCTCCGAACCGAGCCCGCCGGTGGTAGCCCCGTCCACCCCACGCACCGACGCCGCGATCGTCACGCCCGACGTGGCCGTGATCGCGGCGACGACGAGCGATCCGGTCGAGTCGCGGCCGGCGCCGCCATCGCTGTTCGTCGATCTCACCGTGTGGAGCCCGTCAAGATCCGACGAGCGCGCGCTGGCACCAGGCGCCACGTTGCACGCCGGCGACAAGATCGCGTTCCAGGTCTCCACGTCGGGTCCGGCGTACGTCTACATGCTGCAGAAGATCGGCGATGACCTCGACGTGATGTTCCCGGGCCGCGGAGTCGCGGTCGGCAATCCGGTGCCCGGCAAGCGGCCGATGCGGATCCCGGCGAAGAGCTGGTTCACGCTCGTCGACGATGGCCTCTACGGCACCACCACGATCACCGTGATCGCCTCGCCGACCCGCATCGCCGACCTCGAGTCGATCCTGCAGACGATGACCGCGCAGCGTGGCGATGTTCAGCGCACGGCCGTGAAGTCGGCACGCGTCGCGATCCAGAAGCTCGCCGATCCGGGCGCCCCGCGGGGTGAGATCTCGCGCGGTCACCTCGAGCTGCTCGACGAGACGCAGCGCCAGACCGTCTCGGTGCGCTATCGCCAGCGGCCCGAGGACTCGCTCGTGGTCGCCGCGTTCGACTTCGTCATGGCGAAGTGAACAGCGCGGCCCACGCCTCGTTCGACGCCTCCGCCGGTGCGACGAGCCCGGTGCCGAGCGGCCGCGTCCCGATCCTCGTCGCGAGGTGACGCCGGCCCGCCGCGTTGCCGCGCACCGTGCCATCGGGCAGCAACGCGATCCACGCATCGGGATCTGGGCTGCCTTCACGATCGTTGAACCTGTTCACCTGGATGTTCGTGCCGACCGCGATCGTCGCGCGCGGCGTGCCGTCGGGATCCCACAGCTTGACCACGCCGCCGCGCGATCCCGTCGCGAGCAGCTTGCCGTCGGGGCGCCAGGCAACCGCGGCGATGTCGAGCTCGTGCGCCGCGATCGACTTGACGGACTTCCACGACGCGACGTCGACGAGCTCGATCGCCCCGCTCGTCAGCGCGACCGCGAGCTGGGCACCATCGGGCCGAAACGCCGCTGCACCGCGGCTGCCCTTGTCACCCTCGAAGCCGAGCGCCGCGGCGAGCTTGAGCACGCCGAGATCGCGCTGGCGCGACAGATCCCAGCCGTGGATCCCGCTCACCGCCTTCGTGACGAGCGAGCGGCCGTCGGCGGACACCGCGAGGAGTGGTTCGTCGGCAGTCCACACCGACACCTTGAGGGCGACGTTCCACACCACGGTGTGGCCATTACCGCTCAACACGAGCAGGCGGTCGCCGTCGACGAACACCGCGCGATCGACATCCATCGCGCCGCCGCCGAACGGGCTGCGGACATGGATCGTCTGCACCACCGAGCCATCGCCGACGGCCCGGACCTCGAGATCCTTGTCGTTGCCGGGCAGCACCAGGTAGCGCGTGCCGTCGCCGGTCAGCGCGATCACCGTCGACAGCGTGGAGGCCGCCAGCGGCGTCCGCGCGTCCGCGCTCGACGGGGCCTTGCCGACCGCCGTGGTGTCCCACACGAGCACGCTCCGCTCGGAGGGGATCGGGTCGTCGGTCCCGGCGAGCCACCACAGCTCGGCCGTCTGCTTGCGGAAGCCGATCTGATCGCCGGGCGTGACCGGCCGCCACTCGCCCTTCGTGGCACGGGCCCTCGCGGCCGAGACGATCGTGAACGCGCCGCCCGCCGCGACGACGAGCTCGTGGCTCGGCGACCACGCGAGCGCGTCGATGGGAGCTCCAGGCGCGATGCGCGCGACGACCTCGAGCCCACCGGCGGCCGGCACCAACACACCGGCGCTCCCCATCACGAGGCGATCCGCGGCCTCGGCCCACGGCCACGCCAGCGACAACTTCGCCGGCACGGGTTCGAACCGTTTGCCGTCGAGCCGGAGCAACCGGCCGTCCGACTCGACCGCGTACAGCTGGGTGCCGAGGAAGCCGATCGCCTCGGGGAACACGGTACCGGTCACCTCGACGAGCGTCGTGTTCTTGACGTCGAGCACGCGGATCGGCTGCCTCGTGTGATCCCGCAGCTTCCCGCGCAGCGCGATCCGCGAGCCATCCCAGCTGAGCGCGATCGCGTCGTACCAGGTCGTGAACATCGCCGTCTGCTCGAGCTTCGCGCCGGCGACCTGCCAGATCTCGAACCGCGGGTTGTCGTGAAACATCAGGGTCGGTCCGTGCCACTGCGCCCAGTCGAGCCACGGACCATTCCCGCCCGGCTTGCGATCCGCGGTGGCGAGCTTCGCGCCGAGCGTCCCCGGCTCGACCGACACCAGCTCGATCGAGGTCGCGTCGATGATCGCGAGCGCCTTGCCGTCGGGACTCGCGACGACGGCCGCCTGCAAGCTGGTGCCGAGCCCCTTGCCCTCCCGCAGCGTCTGCTCGAGCTTGCCCGTGGCATCGAACACGCGCACGGCCTGAAAATCTGCCGTCGCGATCCGGAGGTCATTCAACAGCGCGATGTGGTCGCCGCCGGTGCGGAGCGCGTGCGAGGCCACCTCGAGTCCGGTCGCGGTGTCGTGGATCGAGACCCGCTCGGGCAACGCGACCGCCCAGTGCTTCGCATCCGGGCTCACGATCGGCCGGCGATTCGCGCGCTCCGGGATCCAGGTGGTCAGCTCGCCCGACTCGAGCCGCGCGAGCTTGACGAGCTTGCCCGCGGCCTCGTCGGCCGCCGCGAGATCTCCGGCGGCGCGCTTCGCGTGGACCTCGACGGCGAGCGAGTCCAGCGTGACGGTCTTCGCGACGTAGGCGGTGAGCGAGGGCACATCGAGCTCGATCGCCGCAGCGAGCGCCGTGATCGCCTCGCGGCACGCCTCCGGTGCCGAACGGATCGCGACGAGGGCCTCGCGGCGAGCCGCGTCGGTGGTGCCGACCTCGCTCGCCGGACATGCCGCGCTCCCGCCGCTCGAGGCGAGCAGCGACGGTGTGCGCGTCGACGCACCAGATCCGCACGCGATCATCACGAAGATTGCCGGTGATACTGTGGAGCGATGAATCGACACTGGTCGCTCATCGTAGCCCTGGCGTGCGCCGGCGGGAAGCCCGTCACCGCAGCGCCGTGTGCCGCGAGCGCCGCACGTCCGGAGCCGGTGAGAGTCATGATGCAGCGAAGCGATCAGCGCTTCGTGACCCCGTATGTTGATGGCAGCTTGATCCCGTCGCGTTGTGACGGTTGACGCGATCGGCACGGAAGTCGCGAGTTCGAGGATCTCGCCAGTAGGATCCGTCGCAGCGATGACGCCGAAAAGATCGAGGGCCTCGGA